>ENA-ORXT01000014-ORXT01000014.1-marine-metagenome-genome-assembly--contig:-NODE-14-length-246936-cov-10.973066_pt1 | contig 246936 bp, 204 predicted proteins | sample MGYA00237868_ERZ511482 | MGnify/ENA metagenome assembly ERZ511482
TTTCCTCCATTGTCCAATATTCCTTACTGCTGCCTCCCGTAGGAGTCGGGTCCGTGTCTCAGTACCCGTGTGGGGGATCACGCTCTCACGCCCCCTACCCATCGTAGCCTTGGTAAGCCGTTACCTTACCAACTAGCTAATGGGACGCACAGTCATCTTGGAGCAGACGAATCCTTTAATTACAAATGTTAACCTGTAATACTATGAGGTATTAATCCCAGTTTCCCAGGGCTATCCCTCTCTCCAAGGTAGATACTGTACGCGTTACTCACCCGTGCGCCACTCGTGTACCTAGCAAGCTAGGCCTTACCGTTCGACTTGCATGTATTAAGCCTCCCGCTAGCGTTCATCCTGAGCCAGGATCAAACTCTCCATAGTAATGTTCTTAATACTCCTCTCCTTTAAGAAGAAAAGCAGTGTACTGTGAACACAGTACCCATTTATTATTTATAGTCCGATTCTTGACTGACTTCATTCAAAATTCTAACGCAATTTACCTTCCACTTTGTCAATTATTTTTTCTTCCCCTTTTCACTTCTGTAAGGGTTTGCAAAAGTATGTTAAAATTTTCATTTTGACAAGCCAATTTTGAATATTTATTTCTATCATTTATAAAGCTCTAAGCACAAGTATATAAGAAGAATTTGTACTATGTTTATTCTGATGAATCATAGCTCTTCTTTGCAATATCGTCGCAACTTTATTAAAGCTCTTTCACAAGAGCTTGGCTTTTTGGATATCGGTTTTACCAAAGCAACTTTTATGGAGGAGGAAGCCAGAAATCTGGAAACATGGCTCAAGCAAAATCATCAAGGCAATATGGATTACCTCAACAACCATTTTGACCTCCGAGTCGACCCTTCAAAACTAGTACCTGGTGCAAAGTCTGTCATATGTCTCAGCTATAACTATTACACTGACAAACAACAAAGCGACCCGAGCTCACCTAAAATTTCACGTTATGCTTACGGCAAAGACTACCATAAGGTGATTAAAAAGAAATTGAAAATACTACTTGCTGCTATACAAGAAGAATTTGGTGCGTTACATGGTCGTTGTTTTGTTGATTCCGCTCCCCTACTTGAAAGAGATCTTGCCAAAAAAGCTGGCTTAGGGTGGACAGGAAAAAACACACTACTCATAAATAAGAAAAAAGGTTCCTATTTCTTCCTTGCAGAAATTGTGCTCGATCTAGAATTAGAATACGACAATATAACCGAGGACCATTGTGGAACCTGTACCAAATGCATCGATGCTTGCCCAACAGATGCTATAAATGAAAAAGGATACATTTTGGACGCCCGGAAATGCATTTCTTATCTGACCATCGAACTCAAAGAGGAGATTCCTACAGAATTTGAAGATAAAATGGACAATTGGATGTTTGGTTGCGATATCTGTCAGCAAGTTTGTCCTTGGAATCGCTTTTCCACGACTCACAATGAACCAAAGTTTGAACCAAAAGATGAATTATTGGATAAATCAAAAAAGGAATGGCTAGAGATAACAAATGAAGTTTTTGATCGTCTGTTTGAAGGGAGTCCTGTTAAGAGAACAAAATTTGATGGATTGAAAAGAAATATAGAATTCCTTCAAAAGAAATAAATACATTTAGTAATGGTTTTTAAAACACGATATATTGTAATAGCTGTTTCTGTGCTGGTAGCATTGGGAATCATGTACTATTTCAGCAACCTTGTTGCATATATTATTTTGGCCTGGTCTGTTTCAATGATTGGATCTCCTTTTTTTAAACTCTTCAAAAAATTCTTAGGCAAGAACCTCGCTGCGCTTCTAACTCTATTCATCTTTATCCTTTTTGGTGCCATCATGTTATGGATTTTTATTCCACCTCTTCTACAACAAGCCAGAAATATTTCAAACATCGATTATGCAAAAGCCATCGATGCGATTGAAGAGCCTATCAATGATTGGCAAAAAATGTTGGAAAATAGAGGCTTTATCAAATCCTTCGATATTGAGCCAATAGATACTACAATAGTTGAAATAGATGAAAAGCCATTTGCGGAAGCGCAGATAATACACCTCGACTCAATTATAAGAAATGACTCCATCTTGACAGGTCTGACCATCATGGTCAATGTCAATCATAAAGAAAAAGACAAAAATCCCGAACCTGTCATCCAGCAAAATCCAAACAAGACATTTTTTGATGCTGCGAAAGAAAACATTGTCTCTTTTATCAATCCAAAACGGATTCAGAACATTCTTAGTGGGATGGTCGGCTTCTTAGGTAACTTCATAATTGGAATTTTCTCTATACTTTTTATTTCATTTTTCTTCTTGCGAGAACAAGGATTGTTTACAGGCATGATCACCAATATTGTCCCAGACAGATTTGAAGTTGAAACAGCACATGCCGTTAAAGAATCGTCACGCCTTTTGGTAAGATACTTTATTGGAATCGCAACTCAGATCATCGTCATTACAACATTGGTCTCACTCCTCCTTTCCCTCTTTGGAATAAAAAATGCTTTACTGATAGGATTCTTTGCAGCCCTCATGAATGTTATTCCTTATATAGGACCAATTCTAGGAGCAACCTTCGCAATGATCATCACATTTACCTCAAACCTTGATCTGTCGTTTTATAACGAATTACTTCCTGTCATGGGAAAGGTTTTGATCGTATTTTTCATCATGCAGATGATCGATAATTTTTTGATTCAACCTTTCATTTTCGGAAGATCTGTAAAAGCACATCCACTAGAAATATTCTTAATAGTCTTAGTAGGAGCACAGATGGGTGGCATCATCGGTATGGTTTTAGCAATTCCTGTTTATACAGTATTGAGAGTAGTTGCCAAAGTATTCCTTTCAGAATTCAAGATTATTCAAAAATTGACACAATCGATTTAAGAGTTGATCTAGAATTTATGAGATAAGACTTATGATTTTGGTTTGCTACAAATCTAGGAGTGTGTTTGAATAGGTTTTGACTCTGAACCCTTGACTCTGGATTTTTAATTTCAATCAAAGGATCAATACAGCAGATTTGTATATTTCCTGCTCCAATTATCTACTTTCTACAAAATCACATCCAACATCAAACGTCAAGAATCTATAAGTCTATAATCGTATCTTCAATTCATTCAATCGATTGTAAGGAATGATTCCTTGAAGACCTCCAGTATGTATTGCTATCATTTTTTTCCCTTCCGGAAATTCACCTTTTGCCATGAGATCAAATATTGCGTACATAGACTTTGCTGTATATATTGGATCTAAATTTATTTTATGCTCATCAAAAAATTGATTTGTAAATTTTATTAACTCCGGGGTGGTTTTTGCGTAAGCGCCAAAATGATAATCGTGATTTATTTCGTATTGCACATTTGTTTCCAACAACAAATCTGAAATTTCTTTGTCGATGGATTTATTTCTCAAAACATTAATGCCTAACACAGAAAAGTTAGAATCAAGATTTTGAATCAAGCCAGTCATTGTGCATCCTGTTCCGATAGGCAGTACGACTATGCATTCTTCATTCTGAAAAGATTGATTTAATTCTTCTGCCAAAAACTTCATCCCCATTCTTCCTAATTCATTATTTCCGCCTTCTGGTATTATATAAGCATCTGGATATTGCATGGCAAGAACATCTTTATCACTTCCGTAAATGGCTTTACTGACCCTAACAATCTCCATACCTTGTGATTTTGCAAAATTTATTGTAGAATTTTTAGGGTCTACATATTCTCCTCTAATGATGCCGATTGAATTAATACCAAAGAGATTGCAGGCTGCGGCAGTAGCATAAATATGGTTTGAAAACGCACCACCAAAGGTAAGAATGGTTTCCTTTTTTAGTTTCTTGGCTTCTAAAAGATTTAGATAAAGCTTACGCCATTTGTTTCCAGAAATCTCTGGATGTATCAAGTCATCACGTTTGAGAAAGAGTTTCAGCTTCTTTGTTGTTAGTACAGAAGAATTTAATTCAGTAATTGGGGATGGAATTGTTAGTGCCTCACTTACTAGCTGGGGGTTTAGCATTTTCCATTTTTAGATGAATCAAATAAGAGGTACCAATATTCTCCTGACTATCTATCTGGAGATCACCTTTAAGATATTTTATTCTTGATTGGACATTCTCCAGACCCATTCCTTTTTCAAAGGAACTTGTATTAAATCCAACTCCATCATCTTCGAAAGAAATGATTATTTCATCTTCCTCACGATTTAGTTGAATGATGATTTCATTTGCATTGGCATACTTAATTGCATTGTTTAATAGCTCCTGAATAATACGATAGATTGACGTAGCAAACATGTTATCTAGGTTTCTCGGAATATTATAATGTTGAAAATCAATGTCGGGATAAGCTCCCCCCACATATCTATTCACCAAATCATTGATTGCTGCCACGAGACCCATATCACTCAGCGATCCTGGTTGCAAATTCCTTGAAATGGATCTGACCTCATCTACTGCAGTATCCAATAAGTCTTGAGCATTGTTAAAATCTTCACCATCAATATTGGCATCGGATTTCACCTTTTCAAATTGAAGCTTGATGGCACTCAATAATCCCCCAAGACTATCATGCAGATCCTGGGCAATTCTTTTTCTTTCCAATTCTTGTCCTTCGATCACTGACTGCATCGAGTTGATCTTTACATCATTTTCAAGATCTTTAATTTTTTGATTGTTGATCTTATCTCTCTGTGAATTGATAATCCTTGTGGCCTTGATTCGTTGTCGGAAAAACTGGACTATAAAATAAGTTGTGATGGCCAATAAGAACATTCCTCCACCAAGTACATAAAGTGCTCTTCTTTGTTGATCATTTACATCCTTGACCAATTCAGTTTGTTGCTCAAGAACTACAATCTCCCTTTCCTTCTCTCTTGCCTCATATTTAACTGTCAGGTTGTTGATTGCTTCTGCTCTTTCTCTGTCTAGAATTGAGTCATTAAGCTTGCTATATTCCTTTGAATAGTAGAACGCTTGATCATATTCTTTAGCTTTTGAATGTGCTTCGGACAATTCTTTAAGCAAATCTAATTTGATCGGCTCAAGTGCTCTTTTCTTTACAAAAGAATATCCGTCTTGAAAATGAGTCAAGGCTTCTTTGGGTCTGTTATCTGAAATCAAGGTTCCAAGATAGAAGAGTGCCTTTCCTTTATAGAGATCACTTTCTAAGTATTCACTTAATTCAAATGTTTCTTGACATAGTCTTCTCGCTTCTCCATAATCTGAAATTGATTTATAGTATCTGATTTTTTCAAAGTTGAACAGCACATTGAAAAGCGTATCGGATTTTATAAATGAAAATCTTTGAATGGAATCAAGATATAGGCCTTGTGGTTCAAGATTATTATTATTGGCGTGTAAGATTGAAACATCGAGATAGGCTTTCGCCAAATTTTTATCTTGATTTGTTCTTTTGAAGTAATGGATAATTTCATTGTAGTTATCCAAAGCTTGTTGTCTTTGCCCAGTCAATCTAAAGTGATTTGCAACCTTCAGTTTTGTAAGGTGGTATGCGTTGCTGTCACTTACTAGCTTGAGATAGTCCATGGCTCTAGTGTAAGACTCAAAGGCTTTCTCGTGATTTTTTAAATTTTCTTCATTGTATTCCCCGATTGCTAGATAGGTACTTGCTAGGTCTGCATAGTTGTTCTCATCTCTAGCTTTCGCTAAATTTTCCTCGAGTTCCTTTAGCGATTCCTGCGAAAAAACATTTGCCGAAAGGCTAAAGAAGAAAAATATGGATAGTATGATGTGTTTATCAAACATTGAGAAGGGTAAGGTACGAGAAACAGGGGAATCAAAATAAAAAAAGCCCTCATCTTTATGAGGGCACTTTCTTTCCATTTACAATAGTCAATCCTAAATATAATAAGTGATTCTTTAGTCATTTTTTGGTTGAGAAATGGGAGGCAACGACATCGTCAAAAAACGGAAATAATGGGTTGTTATTAGTTTTTTGCTTTTTTATTAATCAAGCAATCATTGCTCCCATGTTCTCTTTCTAACCAACTTGTGAATTATTATAATCATCTTGGGTGTATTCAAGCCCTCGATGACTAATTTTTACTGTTCTGCGGACTACTTAGTTTCTATAACATTCTATAAAAATCTTACAATTCAAAAGTAAAGCTGAAATGTAAACTATTTATCATGTGAAACACCCATTTTAAAAAATGAGGGTTTTCCCCTATGTCATGGCAACATGTTGTCGATATTTTTGGGATATTGCATAATAACTAACTAAGCTCTATATAATGACCACAAAAATTTTGATAGCAGACGATCACTCAATGTTTGCAGATGGCATTGAATCTATTTTAAATAGACAAGATGGAATAGAGGTTGTTGGTAAATGCTACGATGGTATATCCATCCTTCCGTTTTTGAAAAAGAATGAGGTTGATATCATCCTTTTAGATGTAAATCTCCCAGAAAAGAACGGAATAGAGGTTTGTAAAGAGGTCATTGCTACCTTCCCAGACATGAAAATATTGGCAATCTCTATGTTTAATCAGGAGAGTTATGTGTCAGAAATATTAAAATTTGGAGCCAAAGGGTATATCCTAAAAAATACGGGGCAAGATGAATTGATGGAAGCTATCCAAACAATCGAGGGAGGGAAAACTTTCTTCAGCAAGGATGTAACCCAAACAATCATGAGGGGCCTTATGAATGATAGAAAGGGCGGAAATAAGTCAGAAGGCTTTATTCCTAAGATTACTCGTCGAGAAAAAGAAGTTCTAAAACTCATTGTTCAAGAATTTACGACACAGGAAATTGGAGAGAAATTATTCATATCCTTAAAAACTGTGGAATCTCATAGATCTAGCTTACTTGCGAAAGTCAATGCAAGAAATACGGCTGGCTTAGTAAGAATTGCTATTGAGAAAAAATTGATGGAGTAGATTACAATTCCTCATCCTTATGGTGGGCTTTATATCTTCCTTTGCCAAACTTCGATCCATTGAAGACTTCAGTTACTCTTAATTCAATTCTCTCCTCTTCTGGAAGTGAATTGAAGTCACTACATTTCGTCGAGCAACATCCATCAAACTTATCTGCACATTCCTTACATTGGATAAACAATATATGACAAGCATCATTTGCACAATTTGTGTGATCGTCATTTGGTTTCCCACATTGGTGACACTTTGAGATAATATCTTCAGAAATTCTTTCTCCTAGTCTGTCATCAAAAACGAAGTTCTTTCCAAGAAACTTATTGTCAAGACCTTTTTTCTCAACTTGTCGAGCATATTCAATAATCCCACCTTCCAATTGGTAGACATTCTTAAATCCTCGATGCCTATAATATGCGCTGGCTTTCTCACAACGGATTCCACCTGTACAATACATTATAATCGGAGCATCTTTTTTATCTTCTAACATGTCTTCAACCATCGGAAGGGCTTCTCTAAAAGTTGCAACATCAGGAATGATGGCATCTTTAAAATGTCCCACTTCACTTTCGTAGTGGTTTCGCATGTCCACAACAATCGCTTCCTCTTTTTCAGTCAAGGTGTTGAACTCTTTGGCATTGATATGTGTACCCTTGTTTGTTACGTCAAAACTTTCGTCGTTGAGTCCATCAGCTACAATTTTGCTTCTGGTCTTGATCATTAATTTTATAAATGACTTTCCATCATCATCGATTGCAATGTTCAATCTTATGCCTTCGAGGAAAGTTATTTGATTCAATTTCTCCCTAAACTTTTCCATGTGATGCTTAGGGACTGAAACCTGACCATTTACCCCTTCATTGGCAACATATATTCTGCCAAAGACATTGATGCTGTCTAATAAGATGAAAAAATGATCTCGGAAAAGTCGAGTATTTCCAATATGAGCGTATTGATAAAAAGATAGAGTAACTCTTTCGAATGGCTCATTGAGAAGAGCTTCTTGAAGCTCAATTTTATTTACTTTGTTGTGTAAGGTCCTGCCCATCGCTTTTGCATGAAACGTGAGAAAATGCGAAGTTAATCTACTTTGACAAACTTTTCAATATAGTTATTACCCTCTTGCTCTACTCTTATAAAATATATTCCTGCAGGCATTCCAAGGAGAACCAAATCTAGATTGAATGCGGTGGTTAAGGAGTCTGTACTTAAGAGCTTACCGTCGTAACTAAATAGTTGGATTCTTGCAGATGTTCTTTCATTAAAAGCAATTGAAATTTTATTGCTTGTTGGATTTGGATAAAGTGTAAAAGGATTTGCTCCAGGCAAATCTTGTACACTTGAATATAGCAAAGCTTGTTCTACAGCAGCCAACACATCAATTCTACCAAATCCATATACTGGGTTTGGGACATCCATCCCACTTATCCCATCGCAGTTTAAAGTATCAGTTTTTGCTACCGAAGTAGACTCTAGTATACTTTCAATCACTTCTACCTTTCCTGCAAGATTCGGATTGGCTGAAATTATAAGTGCAACGGCACCTGCAACATGTGGGCCAGCCATACTGGTTCCATTAAATGATCGATATTCATTATTTCTAATGCAAGATCTTACAGCAACACCTGGCGCAGATACATTTGGCTTAAGTCTAAAGCTACTATCGACTGAAACAGTACCACGACTACTAAATCTCGCTATGGTATCATTGGCAGCTGTTGCTCCAACTGTAAAAGAATTTTTAAATATTGCAGCAGGTGTACTTACGGTGTTACAATTGGGACCAGAGTTACCTGCTGAGACTACAACAACCACTCCGGCAGATTTTAAATTATTTACTGCTTCTTCAAGAATTGACCAATTGGCTGCATTGCACCCTTCCATCTCCGGACAAGACCAACTATTATTTATTACATGCGGTGCTTTAGAAGGGTCTGGGTTTTCGCCATTCAGATCTGTTGGAGCTAAAAACCACTCAAAACATTCCAAATATGTAGCAGGAGTTCCATATCCTCTTTCCATATTTCTACAAGCAATCCATTTTGAATTAGGTGCAACACCAATTGCATTTAAAGTATCGGAACCAACCATTGTACCCATTGTATGCGTTCCGTGATTATTGTCATCACATGGTATTATTAAATTTAAGCCACAAGGATTAGTCGTGTCTGTCACAATTGTATCCATGTGCAGAGGATTAATTTCACTGATTGCATCATGCCAGTTGTAATTGTGATCGGCCGTTTGATTTATTGCATCATAACCTCGGTATTTATTTATTAGAACATCATTGTCCCAGTCGTATCCTGTGTCTTGACCTGCAATTACGACTCCTTCTCCTCTATATCCCAAATTCCAAACACTATCTGCATTTATCATTTTTATTCCCCATTCTGGTTCTGGTTCTCTTAAGTCAATATCATCAACTAGCATTGGTTCCTCTAGCATCACTGAAGGGTTGTATGCTATCATCTTTACATCTTCTAATTTGGCCAATTGATTGACGATGTCTTCATCCAACTTTGCATAAATACAATTTGCAACTACAAAAGTCTTGTAGTGGATATCAAAACTATTGAGTAATGCCTTTGCCTCTTTTTGACTTTTGTCAGCGTTATGATTTAACATAGAAAAAACGATTGATGTCTTTTCTGGTTTTTCAAGATTTTCATCTACTTCAATAGTAAAATCGGAATAAAAAGAAATCAAACATTCTTGGGTTGTTTGAGACGTGCTGAGTAAATCTTGCAGATGAGAATCTATTTTATTGCTTTGTGCATTGGCACTCAAGGTAAAATAGAAGACAAAAAAGAAGAGAGCTAAATACTTATGCATAGTTAGATTATGTAATCAAAATTTAAACTTTAGATCAATAAAGTTCATTACGAAGTTAAAGGATTAAAATTTCCAATTCTGTATAAGTTTATCATTTTGATGAACAAATGGTATTGGCGCAGCAGAAACAGTGTTACTTATACAATGGCCTCAAGGCAGAAAAAATCTTCTCACACCCATAAAATGAACAAAACCTATAGAGTATGCCTAGAATCAGGGGAATTGCTATCAAAAAAAAGGTATAAAGCAGCCTCTCAAGCAACCTTAAGTATTAAGGCCAAGCAAAAACGAGATTAAAATTTAACTTTGCGATTCTAAAGCATAATCTTGAAAAGAAGTCATTTAGTAACAGCTATCATCTTTTTTGTTCTGATCATTGATCAGGTTTCAAAGATTTATATCAAAACTAATTTTGAATACGCAAGTGGTTTTACCCTATTTGGAATGGATTGGGCTAGAATACATTTTGTAGAAAATGACGGAATGGCCTTTGGTTTATCCTTTGGTGGAGTTGCGGGTAAATATGTATTAAGCATATTCAGAATTCTACTGGTTATGGTATTAATATATATCATTCGAGGAATGATTCATGCTAAGGAAAACAAAGGTTTACTTATTGCATTTGCTTTAATAATTGCAGGAGCAATTGGAAATATAATTGATAGTGCCTTTTATGGGATGATTTTCTCTGAGACACCATATCATGGAGGAGTCATTGCTGAAATGTTTCCGGAAGGAGGAGGATATGCACCATTTTTACAAGGAAAGGTGGTCGACATGCTCTATTTTCCTATGTATGAAGGTATATTACCTGATTGGGTACCATTTAAAGGGGGAAAGCCTTTTTCATTCTTTAATCCAGTATTCAATGTAGCAGATACATCTATTTCCTTAGGTGTAATTACAATACTAGTATTTTATCGTAGCTTCTTTAAATCAGAAGAAGATATCAGAAAAGAAAGGGAATTAGCCGAACAAAATATCGGAGAAGAGGAATAAAAAAATCCTACCCAGTTAAGGATAGGACTAATTTTTTCTTTCGTTAGTATCTCTAGTTAAGATTTACCAATTGGTTTTTCTGCTTTGAGGAAATTAATCATTGCATTATTTACTCTATCAATAATAGGGTAATTAATGGAGTAGAACATATATTTCCCATCTTTCTCAGCTGAAACTACACCTGCAGTTTTCAAGATCTTTAGGTGCTGAGAGGTCAGAGACTGCTCTATTTGTAAATGACCATAAATAGAATTTACTTTAATCTTCTCATTTTGGTCAATATACTCAAGGATTTTAAGCCTCAGGGGGTGAGCTATTGCTCTCATTAGTTCAGTCGAGACGAATAGCTTCTCGGAACTGAACCTAATTTTAGCTTCGTTCATTATTTCTTATTTTGACAACCTTAAGTGCAAATATCTAATTTTCTTTAATATATAAAAAGAAATATTACACTTTTTTTTAATTCGTAACTAACTGATTGTCTGTAAGTAAATAACGTATAAAGTAAATGTTCCTTATAGGTAAACTTTTAGATGATTAAATTATCCAGCCAAATCTTCGACCAAATTTGCAATTTGAGCAAGTCTGTCTTTGTCTAAAGAATAGTAGATGAATTTTCCTTGTCTTTCAGTTAAAACAACTCCAACTCTTCTTAAAATAGCAAGGTGCTGTGAAGCAACTGACTGCTCCAGACGTAGCTTGATATAAATATCAGTTACTGTCATTGTTTCACCATCCTCAAGTAGGTCAATAATTCTTTGCCTTAACTTGTGATTGACAGCTCTCAGTACCAAAACTGCCTTACGCAAATCAGCGTAATCTAGTTGGACTTCTTTGCCACCTTTCTTAAGAGTAACAGTTTCGTTCTTCTTGTTTCTCATTAGGTAAGTTTTTTTTTATTTAGTTCGCGGAATACTTAATAGTTTTTACCAAAACTGTACCAAAATCTTTAAGAGATTATATTTTACTATGAAAAGGCAATAAACGCTGAATTCTTTAGCCTTAAAAAAGCTTTTTTTTGCTTTGTGTGATGTTGGGAGGCTTGAGATAATTGGGTTTCAAGTAGTTAATGTCGTCGAATTTCTGATTCTTTAGTTTGACATGAGCCAAATACACTTGTTGGCCAGCATCACATTCAGAATCAATTGACTCTAAAGGAAAATTACCCAATAGCTCCCCTATTTTGTTGGCACCATTACCGCAAACAATAATTTTATCTGCAACCGGCCAGCCATCAGGATATGTATTTTCCTCGATTATTAAACAATGATCACCCTTCAAAAGGTTCATAAAAGGGTCAAAAATTGCCATGTAGACTTCATTTCTACGAGCATCTATGGCTGAAATCACCGATTTTCCTTCAGTATTGCCTTTATAAGGCTGTGCTAGCGCTTCAAGTGTACTTATTCCCATGATTGGTATACCCAGCGCAAAGGAAAGGCCCTTAGCCGCAGACATGCCTACTCTGAGTCCAGTATAAGATCCAGGACCAATTGAAACAGAGATTGCCACAAGCTCACTCAAATCAACAGAATTATCATAAAGAAGCTCCTCAATCATAAGGTTGATCCTCTTAGTGTGCATATTTGACTCAGAAGTCGTATTAGTAGATATATGCTGTCCATCTTTAGAAAGAGCCACAGAGCATGTACTCGTTGCGGTTTCAATATGTAGAATGTATCCTCTCAAATTCTTCTTTTTATTAAGTATATTAGAAGCACCATTTACTGATCATACAAATATGAAAAAACTTACACTACTATTATTTATTGTCCTAATTTTCACCCAATGTACCTCCGATAATTCAAACAAGGGCAATAAAAATCGAGCTCACGATCCTTGGGTCTTTCGATCAGTTTTAGACCAAATGCCAAGAGTAATCACAATTGCATTAGATAGCAATGCCTGGGTTTCTTACTTCACAGACAAAGCTTCTATGTATAAAGTCTGGAATGGTGGAGTAAGTTTTGAAGGAGCAGTATACGATTATGCGCATGGTCCCCAACCTAGCTCCTATGGTTATGCCTACACGATAAATAAATTTGAAGAACCTTGGAACTTTGTAAAAAATGGCAATTCCTCCAAACCAAAAATTGATTATAAGGGCCATCTATTTAAAGATGATCGTGTTTATATCAATTATAATCTCATACACAGTGATGGCACTATTGTAAAAGTGTCCGAAAGTCCAGAGGTCTCAATCAATGAAAAAAACCAACGCGTATTTAGTAGAAAATTTGTTGTGTCTGGTTTAAATCAAAACACAAGCCTTCTACTCAAATCCAATATTTCGTCTATAATCGTCAAGAATGATATTGTCACTCAAAGTAAATGGGAGCTTGAAAGTGAAAAAAACTACACTTTTGATAAAAGGGAATTACTGGAAGTAGTAGGCAAGTTTAGTTTAGAAAATGGTATTAACGAAATTGAAAGTCCAATCGTTTTTGCTAGCCTGGCTGATCCAAATGCTGTTGAAGCTTCTCTTGTACAAGAAAGTGGCGCTCCACTTGGTTTACAGTTAATTGCGAAAAATGATTGCAAAACTTGCCACAACACCAAAGTAAAAACCATCGGGCCAGCTTATGTTTCAGTTGCAAGAAAATACGATGATACAGAAGACAATATTTTAATGCTTGTCAACAAGGTCAAGACTGGCGGAAATGGAATATGGGGAGATGAGCTTATGAATGCACATCCCAATCTTTCAGATTTTGACATCAAACAAATGGTCAAGTATATTTTAAGCTTAGGAGATCCAAAAACAAAACAAAATACTGGCAACAAAGAAGTGATCAAATTTGCTAAGTCGCCTGATATTGATCCTGATTTATTAATCCCTGGAGCCATTACCATGGCTTGGGATATTCCTGAGACTACATCTAATATGCCCAAGGCTACTTTTAAATCTAAGCCCAAGTATGCAGGAATACTTCTAAACTACGACAACCTAAACGGAAATGACTTTAAAGACCTAGCTGAAAATTTTGCCATAGTAGGAGAAGGACTTATAAAGATAGATAAGGCTGGAAAATATGGCTTTAGGGTTTGGAGTGATGATGGATCACTATTATATTTTCATGATAAGTTAGTCATTGACAATGATGGTAACCATGGAACACAATTTAGAGAAGTGACCTTAGATCTTGAAGAAGGATATCACCCTTTTAGATTGGAGTTTTATCAAGGTGCTGGTGGCAAATTCCTTTCTTTAAATTATAAATCTGACGAAAAGAAAGCTTGGGAAGTTGTTCCAGCAGCAGCCATATATCATGAATCAAAACAGCAAGAGCAGATAGATGGACAAAACCTTCCAATGGCAAATGCACAATCTATTCCTGGGGATCAAAACCCAGTACTAGGTATGCATCCTTCATTTGATGTTTTCCAAGCTAGACCAAATGACTTCAAGCCAAAGGTTGGAGGCTTGGATTTTATGTCGGATGGTAGTCTGGTCATCAGCACTTGGGATCCAAAAGGACCAGTGTATCTTATAAAGAACCCAACAGCTGAAAATCCTGAAGAAATTGTTGTAAAAGAAATTGCATCTGGATTTGCTGAACCCCTAGGAGTAAAAGTTGTAGATGATATAATCTATGTGATGCAAAAACAAGAATTGACAAAGCTTATTGATCACGATGGAGACGAAATCATAGATGAGTATCAAACCATTTGTGATGATTGGGGAGTGACGGCCAACTTTCATGAGTTTGGTTTTGGACTTGACTATCAAGATGGATATTTCTATGCCACACTTGCGACTGGTATCATGCCAGGTGGAGCAAGCATGAAAAATCAACACCCCAACAGAGGAAACGTGATTAAAATATCTAAAGCTGATGGGTCCATTGAATTTGTAGCAAGTGGGCTGCGGACTCCTAATGGAATTGGGATAGGATACAATGATGAAATATTTGTAGCAGATAACCAAGGCGATTGGTTACCAGCAAGTAAGATTGTTCATATTGAAAAAGATGCTTGGTATGGATCTCGCTCAGTAGACTTTGAAGGCACAGCAAACCTAATTGAAAAACTTCCAGTCGCATGGCTGCCTCAAGATGAAATTGGAAATTCTCCATCAACACCAACTGCCATTAATGTAGGTCCTTATAAAAATCAAATGATACACGGTGAGGTTACACATGGCGGAATCAAGAGAGTTTTTGTAGAAGAAGTTGAAGGACAATTGCAAGGAGCAGTTTTTAGATTCATCCAAGGACTCGAGGCTGGAGTCAATAGAATAAGATGGACAAGTGGCAATACTTTATATGCAGGAGGAATTGGTAATCCTGGCAACTGGGCACATTCTGGAAAAGAATGGTACGGCTTACAAAGAATGGAGTTCAACAACAAACCAACCTTTGAAATGCTAGCTATACGTGCAAAAAGTAATGGTATAGAAATTGAATTTACAGAAGCTTTACAAGAGAACGATGGTTGGAATAAATCTGACTACGAAATAAAACAATGGTACTACAAACCAACCATTGATTATGGTGGCCCTAAAATCGATGAAAGAAAACTTAACATCAAATCAGTCAATGTAAGTAATGATCGCAAAAAAGTTTTCCTTGAATTGGATGGAGTGGAAGAAAATCATGTAGTTTATGTAAGACTTAAAAACACCTTTGTCAGCGAAGAAGAGCATGGACTATGGTCAACCGAAGCTTGGTATACAATGAATCGAATTCCTCAAAACGATAAAGGATTTATAACAACTGCTCCTACCAGTGTAAACAAATTAAATACACTTACGGCCAAAGAAAGAAGTGAAGGATGGGAGTTGTTATTTGACGGAAAGTCTATGGATAAGTTTAGAAACTTCAAAAAAGAGACAATAGGAAAAAGTTGGGTAATTGAAGATGAAACAATCCATCTAAAAACAATCAAAGAAAATGGAAAGTCAAAAGCAGAAGATGGTGGTGACATCATCACAACAGACCAGTACAAAGATTTTGATTTTAAACTGGAATGGAAAATTGGTAATTGTGGCAATAGTGGAATTTTCTTTAATGTGCATGAAGGGGATTTTGGTGTTTCATTTGAGACAGGCGTTGAAATGCAAATCCTTGATAATACTTGTCATCCAGATGCAAGATATCCACAACATAGAGCAGGGGATTTATACGACATGAAAGAATGTACCTTTAGCACGGTAAAACCAGCAGGGGAATGGAATAAAATCAGAATACTATCAATAGATGGTAGCTATGAATTTTGGCAGAATGGATATAAGGTGGTAGAATTTACAATTGGAGATGAGGAGTGGAATAAAATGTTGAAAAATAGTAAGTTTTTTGACTGGAAAGGTTTTGCAAAATACGATTCAGGACATATCGCCTTACAAGATCACAGCGACCCTGTATGGTTTAGAAATATAAAAATAAAGAAACTATAAAAAACCAATTTGAAAATTTAAATCAAAACAAATGGATAATGTATTGGGCGAAAAGGAAAAGCCAACTTCTGTAAATAATAATAGGTTGTTTGTGGCAGCCTGTATTTCATTGACAGTAACCGCTATGACCTTTTCAATAAGAGCTGGAATCTTAAATCAACTCAATGTTGACTTTGCTTTAAGCGATAGTCAGTTGGGTTGGGTCAATTCTATGGCATTTTTAGGATTCCCAGTTGCTATGGTGATTGGAGGTTTGTTGTATAATACCGTTGGACCAAAAAAATTAATGTGGGTCGCTTTTTTAGGACACATCTTAGGTTTGGTGCTGACCATTTTTGCTGGCGGATTTTGGGGTTTAATTATTTCAACTTTTTTTATTGGATTTGCTAATGGAGCAGTTGAAGCTGCGTGTAATCCTATGATTGCAGAAATGTATCATAACAATAAAACTACCATGCTCAACAAGTTTCATGTTTGGTTCCCTGGAGGAATTGTCATTGGGGCCTTGGTTGCAAAATTCATGGGTGATGCAAACATGGCATGGCAAATGCAAATAGCCGTCATGCTCATCCCGACTATACTATATGGAATATTAATCTTAGGTCAAGAGTTTCCAGAATCAAGAGAATTGGAATCTGATACAGGAGCAAATTTCTCAAGCATGTTTGTACCCCTATTTCTTTTTATGGCTTTGTGTATGACCATCACAGCAACCTCTGAGTTGGGTACTCAGCAATGGGTAGAAAAAATTCTTGGAAACCAAGGTGCAAATGGAATGTTGATTCTAGCCCTCTGGGCAGGAATTATGGCAGTCGGTAGATTCTTCGCTGGGCCAATCATTCATAAACTTAATCCAGTGGGAGTATTATGGGGGTCATCCATTATTGCGACACTTGGTATATTCCTTTTACTCAATACAACAGGAACGATGACGTATGTGGCAACAGCAGTCTTTGCAATTGGACTCACCTATTTCTGGCCGACGATGATTGGATTTGTCGGTGAGTATCTTCCGAAAACAGGAGCCTTGGGAATGTCTATAATTGGTGGCTTTGGTATGTTTGGTGTTTCAATTTGGAATCCAATCATTGGAAGATGGCTTGACAATGCAAAAGAAACAGCAAGAGAATTGGGTATGAAAGGAGATGAAATTGAAATCTATGCCGGACAACAAACCTTGGATAATCTCGCATGGTTTCCAGCAATACTAATCTTACTGTTTGGCATTTTATATTTCTATATGAAAAAAAGAGATTTCAAACCAATTATATAAACTCAAAAAGGCTATCTATCTTAGGTAACCTTTTTTATTGATAACATTGTCGCAATAACTTTCCTGACTCTTCAAAAATTGAAATATCTTCGAGGAAATATATTAATGAAAACAGACCTCTTCATATTGATCATTATCCTACTTGGCACTTTCCAAATAAAAGCTCAAGACCTAACTATAGGCTTGGTGGATATCAACTATGATTTGGTTACTGATGGCTACACGCTTTTCAGTCCATGGAATGCACAAACAACTTACCTTATCAATAATTGTGGAGAACAAGTACATAAGTGGACCCTAGGTTTGCCCGCTGGCTTGAAGATGTCATACCTAGATGATGAAGGAAATCTCTGGATTCTAAACGAAAATGATTTGTACAAATATGATTGGAATGGAAATTTGAAGTGGCGTTTTTTTAGTCAAGATCATGGCATCGTTGCACATCATGATTATGAAATTATGCCCAATGGAAACTTTGTCATTATTGGTTGGGAGGAAGTTTTAAACGAAGAAGCTAGTGCCATTGGATTTGACACGACAGAAACCTCATCGCAATCACCCATAAGAGTCGATGGTTTGTACGAATTCAAAATCCACAATCAAGATAGTTTTGATCTTGTATGGAAGTGGAATTTTAAAGATCACTTTATACAAGATGTTGACGACAGTTTAGTAAACTTTGGGGAGGTGCCTGCGAGTCCTAGAAAATTAGATATAAATTATAGGCCGATGACTGATCTAGATGATTTTATGCATTGTAATGGATTGGATTACAATGAGGAATTAGATCAGCTTCTTGTTTCAGCACGCAACAGCTCGGAAATTTATGTTATTGATCACTCTACAAGCACAGAGGAAGCGGCAAGTTCGCAAGGAGGAGTTGAAGGCTTTGGTGGAGATTTTTTATGGCGATGGGGGAAACCAAATTTAGATAGTCAGCATGATCCAAATTGGATTCCAGAAGACCACCCAAATGCAGGCATGATTACAGTGTTCAATAATTTTGATGAGACACAATCAAAATCTAACATCAAAATTATTGACCCAACTGTTGATGCTCAAGGCAAATATCGCTTAGATGATTCGAATCAGTTTTTACCACAAGAAGCTAACTTGGTTATCACATCGTCAACAGAAGAAATTTATTCTCGAATCATGTCTGGGACACATAGTCTTTCAAGCGGCAATTTTATTGTTTGTAGTGGAATTGACGGACAATTCTATGAAATAACAACAGATGGAGAAGTCGTTTGGAAATATGTAAATCCAGTTCTTTCGCAGCCCATCCCTCAATTTAGTGAAATCTCTGTCAACTTTGTTTTCAACTTAAAGAAATATCCTATAGATTATATTGGCTTTCAAGGAAAAGGTTTGAGCTCATTGGGGATAATTGAAAATGTAAATCCATTAAGCGAGGCTTGTAGGATGGTGACTGATGTTTTAGAGAAACCAGTAATTGATCTGCTTGTTTTCCCGAATCCAAGTAAGGGTCAAATATTTTTCGAAACTGAAGAAATTGTGGAGCAAGTACAAATATTTGCCGTGAGCGGAAAAATGCTTAAAAGAATAAACAAGCCAAGTAATCAAATCAATCTTAACTTGGATAATGGCATTTATCTCATACAATTCCAGTTTGTAGATCGTACTGTTAGTAAGTTACTTACCATTGCCAATTAGATTCATACTTTCATATTTCATTTGTACCTTTTCAAAAATACGCTAGCAAATTATGAAACTGCAATATCTTGTATTTACACTTTTCTTTCTATTGATTTCATGCGATGCACAAAAAACGATGGTCGAAGAAACTCCAAAAACAAGCATAGCTAAAACTAATTTAACGGAAGTTATAGATGCGTATCATCAATATCAAAGAAAACATAGAACACCTGAGGGTCAATGGCCAGATTTAAGTCCAGAAAAAGTTAAGGATAAGATATACATGCTTTCAAAATATGTTGAGCAACTAGACGAAATTGATAAGATTAATTTGTCTGAAAATGATATGATCAACTATGAGATGTTGCGAATTTTGATTGAGGATAAACTTTACAATCTAGAGTACGAATCTTATCTCATGCCACTAAATGCAGAAGGAGGTTTTATTATTGGGATGGTGTACAGTACTCAGAACGAGCAACTAAGATCTGAGAAAGATATAGACAAATACTATAAAAAACTGAAAGCGGTTCCAGCATACATTGATGACAACATTGATTTATTAAACAAAGGGCTTGCTAAGAATAAAAAGTTGCCCAAACTAATAATCGAAAATTGTGTGTCGATGATCGATCAATATATTGAAACTCCTATAAAAGAACTTTTCATTTCTCAGCCAATAAAAAATAGTGGAGAAAGAGAAGATGAAGGTTATGGCTTGGTAGAAAATAACGTGGTGCCGGCATTCAAAAAACTGAAAAAGTATTTAACGGAAGAATACATTCCGAATACGAAAGAGGCTATTGGTGTCTCAACAAACGAAGAGGGCAAAGAATATTACGAACAACGTGTTAGGTTTTTTACTACCTTAAACATGACTCCCGAAGAAATTTTCGAGACAGGTCAAAAAGAAGTGAAGAGAATACGTGCAGAGATGGAGGCCATTATTAAAGAGTTGAAGTTTGATCGAAGCTATGCTGATTTCTTAGAATTCTTAAGAACCGATCCTCAATTTTATGTTGATACACCACAAGAGCTTTTGAATCATGCTTCTTGGTTATCAAAGAAGGCTGAAGAAATCCTACCTACATACTTTGGCAAGCTTCCTCGACTACCTTTTACGGTAAATCCAGTACCTGCTTCTATAGCACCAAATTATACGACTGGTAGATATTCTGGAGGCTCTATGGGAGAACAAAGAGCTGGGCAATATTGGGTCAATACTTACAACCTACCAAGTAGACCACTGTTTGTATTGCCATCATTAACCTTGCATGAGGCGGTGCCTGGTCATCACCTGCAAATATCACTAGCAAAGGAATTGGAGGGCTTACCAAAATTTCGGAATACATATCTAAGTGCGTTTGGTGAAGGTTGGGGCTTATACTCTGAGTACCTCGGTAAAGAAGCTGGAATTTACACAAGCCCTTATGAAGATTTTGGAAGGTTGACTTACGAAATGTGGAGAGCCTGTAGATTGGTTGTTGATCCAGGAATGCATTACATGGGATGGACGAGAGAGGAAGCGGTAGAGTTTATGGCAAGCAATACGGCCTTATCGTTACATGAAGTAAACACAGAAATTAATCGTTACATCGGATGGCCGGGGCAGGCTGTTTCGTATAAGATTGGTGAGTTGAAAATTAGAGAATTGAGAAAGAGAGCTGAGGAAAAACTAGGTGACAATTTTGACATAAGAGAATTTCATGACTTGATACTTTCCAACGGGTCTATACCGCTTATCAGCTTAGAAAGAATTGTAGATAGCTACATAGCCGAAAAGGCTTAAAGTTTATTTTGCTTGTTTTGTAACCTTGATTCGATTGAAAATGAAGTATAGATGTTTATTTTCCTAAATTAGAATAAACTAACCACCCCATAATTATGAAAACCTTTTCCAAAAATTTGACTTTTGTGTTTCTCGTTTTCATTACTTTCAATTCGTAAATGCTACAACGCTTGTCAATTTTCAAGATTCAAGTCTTAGTCAAGTTATAAATCAAGGAAAGAAAATCCTTGAAAGTTATACTACTGATTGGTGTACTCCATGTAAGATAATGGATGAAAGTATTTTCAATGACAGTGAAATCGCAACTCTAATCAACGAAAACTTCATTGCCATCAAGGCAGATGTAGATTCTGAAGTGGTAAACGAATGGAATGAATTGTATCATGCAATTATCTTCCAACAACTCTTTTCACTGTAGAAACTGGAATCGAAATTGACCGCTTAAATGGTACACCTACTAGAGATGAATTCTTAAGTCTTTTAAGGAAAATTTTGGCTATTGATCAGAATACTCCTAGTGCGAGTTTTGTCAATAATGCTGAACAAACTCCAATAGGGAGGAAAGCAGAAGTTTCTGAACCTATTGTAAGCGAGCCCATTTTACCTTCATCAAATTTTTCAGTACAACTTGGTGCTTTCAATAGTACTGAAAGTACTTTAAAAATGATGGATGAATTAAATCTAAAAGGGGTATATAATACCACCATCCTAGAAGAAACTACCAATGGGAAGAGATACCATAAGGTCCTATTACAATGCTTCAATAGCAAATCAGAAGCACAATCAAAGTTGAAAACAATGAAGGCAAAAGGTATAGATAGGTTTGTAAAAAAGCTCTAGAAAGGACCAAAATTCAACCTCATTTATGTAGATTGGAATAAATTTTCAATTTAACCGATTATACAATGCAAAAATTTAATTTACCTGTCGACCATTACACCTTAAGTGTCGAGTTAAAGCACCTTAAATCCCCAGTCATGGGATATTTTTCTCTATGGAATGGCACTACAAGAGTTGGTGATTTTAGATTCATCAGAAATGAAAATAGCCTCAATCCACTTCGTCTCGAAGATGGTGTTATTGTGGGCGACATCTCAAATATCAACAGAGATGAAATTGTTGATATCCTTCGTAATGAAAAACCATTAAGATTACTTGCTTGGTCTGATGGAGAACGAATCATAAGCATTCGTCTTGCAACAAGTGATATAGAATTAGAACCTATCGGAGAAGGAGAGTAATTTCTTTTCCTATATATAATTTTCTTTGAGTTTGAATTTGATGTTTGAACTTGAGTTTGGACATTCAAATGAAGGAACCGGAACGCGTAAAAGGGCACTCCCTCTAAGGCATTTTCCCTTAGCTCAAACCCTTAGCTCCCAATTTCCTGCTTCTTCGAGCTCGAAGCCGCGACGGAAATTACTCGCCACATGCTGACGAGAGAGAGACCTTACCCAATACTTAAAATATTTGTTTTTGATTCAATTTTTGATAAATTGAATATAGTATTGGTGAATTATAAATCCTATAATTATTAAGCTGAGTTTCTACTTGCATTTATATTACCAAACAAAGATCGAGTCACCATTGACTCATAGCTTTTTATTGGTCCTTCCCCTGCTGCAATTTTCTGTAAAGCATATTGCTGAATGGTTAATAGTGGCAAAACAATTTGCTCACGAGTCTGAATAGAAATTTTTGAAACTATTTCTTCTTGCATCAGCATATCGTAAGAAGATATCTCTAGCATCATTTCCAAAGACAGTGCATACTCATCGTATAATATCTGCCAGAATGGACCAAACTCAGGATTATCTTTCATGTAAGAAGTCAGTGGAAAGAACGTCTTACTCAATGACATCATAGAATTTAGGATTAGAGCTTTAAAGAAAGAGGAGTTGTTAAAAAGGTCTTTGATCTCATCAATAAGTCCTTCGTTTTTAAGTTTTTCTATTGCTGTTCCAATTCCGAAATATCCAGGGACATTTTGTTTGAGTTGACTCCATGATCCAACAAAGGAAATTGCTCGGAGGTCAGACAAGGTGAGCTGTTTTGCTTTTCCTCTTTTTGCTGGTCTACTTCCTATATTGGCGCGACCATAATACTTTAGTGTACTCATCTTTTCCAAATAAGAAATAAAAGATGGGTGCTGCTTTAAGGCATCGTATTTTGCGAAAGCGGTATTTCCTAATTCATCCAAAAGAGATCTACTTTCTTTTGATAAATGTGTTTTATCATTATCAAAAATATCATTTGATATTCCTGCTGTGATTAACTGCTCACAATTATGCATGAATAGTGGGACTGTTCCATACATACTGGTTATTGTCTGCCCTTGAATTGTCAAATGTAATTCATTGTTGGCAATGCTTTTTCCTTTTGAAGCATAGAAGCGGTGTGTCTTACCTCCTCCTCTTGCAGGAGGCCCACCTCTACCATCGAAGAAAATTACTTTTATACCTTTCTTCCGAGATACTTCTGATAGCGTCTCTTTGGTTTTAAATATTTCCAAATTGGCTTTTAGATATCCACCATCTTTTGTACCATCAGAAAACCCAAGCATGATGGTTTGCTTCTTTTTTCTTTTTTCCAAATGCTTGGAGTATACAGGGTGGCTATACAGAAATTCCATCACGGATTTAGAAGCATTTAATCCTTGTATCGTTTCAAAAAGAGGTATTATATCAAAGCTGATATCCTCTATATTCCAACCACAAAATCTAAAAAGTCCTATAACATGTAGGACTGAAAATATATCTTCTGAGTTACTAATTATATATCGATTACAACCCTGCTCACCATTCATTTCTTGGATTTGCTTTAGTTGTTTGATGTTATCAATGGTATCTTTGAGAACAGGATCATCAAAATCATGTGCATCTACCGCAATATCTTTTTCCAAAAGGATGTTGATTTTTTCTTCATCGCTTAAGTCATCATAGCTTTTTCCACTTAAGTTATACTTTTCAAAAATCTCCTTTATCAATTGAATATGAATGCTACTATCTTGTCTAATGTCAAGTGTTGCAAAGTGGGTCTTAAAAATCTTAACTCGATCAATAAGTTCCTGTAATTTATCCACAAACAAATCTTCGTGATTGTTTTCTAGAATTACTTTTACCTCAAGCAGTGGCTCAATAATTTCGCGATAATTTATCTTTACATTGTGCGAAAACATAGCTTCGTACAATTTATCAATAAGCTCATCAAGAATAGGTCTTACATTTTTGAATGTCAACCTCCTTCTGATTTCTTTAAGGTGATTGTAGTAGCTTTTTAAAATACTTAATCTAAGTTCGTTTGCTACTTTCTTAGTAATCTCTGCTGTTACAAATGGATTCCCATCTCTATCCCCTCCTGGCCAAAAACCAAGTTGAATTAATTTATCATTATCAATTTCAACTGTATTTCCAATGCGTTGGTATAAGTTTCCAACTGCTTCATAATAAACATATCGTAGATAATAAATGATGCTCATTGCTTCATCAAAAGGTGATGGCTTTGAATTATTTAAAAATGAAGTTTTTCCAAGTTGCCTTAAAAGAGAGTTTATCTCATTGATATTATTCTGCACAATTGCTTTCCTAAGATCCTCAATAATATATTGCACATCTTCAGGATAAAATTGGGTAGGATGCGCTGTAAAAACTATACGGATTCCAAAGTCATCTAGTTTTTCTTTCAGTTCAGTATTTTTCCCTTTGCTATCTGCAAGTTGTGCAATTTTTTCGATGGTCAGATCATCTGAATGCTCTCTTAGTTCTTCAAAAGCCGAATCTTCAATGCTATCAAACAAAACAACTTGTCTTTCAATATATTGGATAATCCTAAACAGAAAGTCGTGTTGTTCTTTTTCTGTTGTAAAATTTGTTCTTCTTTCAAAGAACTCTTCTACAATTTCTACTGGATTTTTTTTCGCTTCGAAACCAAGCTTGCTATCATTATAAAGGATAGGGATCAACATTCCAATATTCTCAATCTTTTCATAAGGTAAATTCATGAAAAGGCTATTATAAACCTGATACTTACTTAATACCAATTGATTATATAGTGAATGTTGTAAATTTTTGTTTTTACGCATATTACAAAGGTCTGAAAGTTTTATAACAAATTAAATACATAAGCAACGACCTTATACATTAAGTCAAAAAGGGTAAAAAGGATAAGCGTTGTTTAGCCCAAAACTTCCATTATATTTTCAGCAAGCTCAAGTCCAATTTTCTCTTGTGCTTGAGATGTTGATGCACCAATATGTGGTGTACAAGAAATCTTTGGGTGTACGAGTAGTTCTTGTTTAGGTGTAGGTTCGTTTTCGAACACATCTAATCCTGCAGCTCCAACCTTTCCTGAATCCAGAGCAGCCAAAAGTGCAGCTTCATCGATTGTCCCCCCTCTTGCAGCATTCAAGATGACTACTCCATCTTTCATTTTTGCGAAAGCGTCTGTATCAAGAACTGCAGCACCTGTAAAAGGAACATGCAAAGAAATTATATCTGCGTTTGCCAATACTTCATCAATATCTTTCGTAGCAATTTCATTTGTAACTTCATGACTACCTACTTTTTGAGTAATCTTTGCGGTTACAGGTCTCATATCATGAGCAATGACATTCATTCCCATTCCAAATGAAACTTTAGCCAGTTCTTGTCCGATTCTTCCAAAGCCAATAATTCCCATTGTCATCCCTTCCAACTCAAATCCTTTGGAGTAACTTTTCTTCAAGCTTTTAAAGTCAGAATTACCACCTTCTGGCATTTGTCTATTGGATAAGTGCACAAATCTTGCAAGAGATAGGGCATGCCCCATTGCCAACTCAGCCACAGAACGAGATGAGGCTGCTGGTGTGTTCTTTACAGCTACGCCTTTTGATTTGGCATGTTCTACATCAATATTATCCAATCCTACTCCACCTCTTCCAATTACCTTCAAGTTTGGGCAGTTATCGATTAGATCTGCTCTTACCTTAGTTGCACTCCTTACGCAGATTGCATCAAAATCTGGAAGTTTGTCCATTAACTGATCTTGTTCGATTCTGTCAGTAACCACAGTATGTCCTGCATCTCTAAGTTTCTGGATGCCGCTTGGATGCATACCGTCATTGATTAGTATTTTTGCCATTTCAATTTATTTAGCTTACAAAGAAAATCATTTTTTATAGCTTTTGTATGATTTTACGGTTAAGCTGCTGATAATATTGGCTTTTAAGCCAAATAATACATATAATAATTTTACATAATATGTATTAATTTGATTAAATTTGCAATTATTCAAAATTTCACTTCGTTAGAACGTAAATTAATTTAGGCATGCAAGCACTTCAAATATTTCTCTTTCAAAAAAAGGGAGAGTCCGCAGAGGAATCAGTAAGTATCTTTAGTCAGATCATAGGAGATGGAGAAATGGGTGACTTCCTAGGATTGGGAATTGTTCTTATCCTTCTTTTACTTTCAATCTTGGCCCTAGCCATATTTGTTGAAAGGTATACAACCATCAAAAAAGCTGGACGTATCGATGAGACTTTCTTAAACAATATCAGAGCAGCTGTAGCCGCTGGAAATATTGAGGGAGCTAAAGCTGTCTGTAAAAATATGAACTCACCATATTCTAGAATGGTTGAGAAAGGACTTCAAAGAATTGGAAAGCCACTAAGAGATATTGACGCGGCCATTGAGAATGTTGGTAATCTTGAATTATTCAATTTGGAGAAGAGGTTAAGTACGCTTGCAAGTATTGCTGGTGCAGCACCAATGATTGGTTTTTTCGGTACAGTAACAGGTATGATGTTGGCCTTCTATAAGATGTCATCAGAAAGTAATGTAACTCCAGATGTATTGGCCGGCGGTATCTACCAAGCCTTATATACAACCGCAGGTGGGTTGTTTATTGGAATATTTGCTTTTGTAGGATATAACCTATTGGTTGCAAGTGTCGATAAAGTAATCTTCCAGATGGAAAAAACAGCTGTGGATTTTATGGACTTATTACAAGAACCAGGTAGCTAGTATGAAAAAAAGAAATAAAGTAAGTGCGGAATTTAGCATGTCCTCTTTGACGGACATCATATTCCTATTGCTAATTTTCTTTATGCTGACGTCATCAGCAATACAGATTAATGTACCACTGGCAGAATCTGATTCAAAGACAGTGGCGCCAACTGATATTGCTGTAATGGTCACAAAAGACGGTGTGGTGAAATATAATGGTCGTGCAGTAAGAATGAATCAGATAGAAGGAATGATCAAAAATGATGTGAATTCTCAGAAAACTGATAAAGACGCAACTGTTACAATCATTGCAGAAGTTGGTGTGCCATGGGAAAAAGTAAATGAGCTAATGACAATAGCTAGTAAATTGAGATTACGTGCAATTATCGCAACACAACCAAGAGAATAATGGGAATCAAAAAAAGAAATAAGGTAAGTGCGGAATTTAGTATGTCATCTTTGACAGACATCATTTTCTTGTTGTTGATTTTCTTTATGTTGACATCTTCCATGATTGTACCCAATGCTTTAAACTTAAAGCTGCCAGGAAAATCAAATTATGTTCCACCAGCACCTAAAGAAAAGCCAAGTGTAGTAAAGATTGCGCCTAAAGGGACATATTATTACAATGGAACAAAGGCTTCGAAATCAGAACTTGAGAAAAAGATTAGAGAACTTAAAAAGAACAATAGCAAAGCTTCATTTGTAATTGCACCAGATAAAAAAACACCTAACGAGTATGTGATTGCCGTAATGGATATTGCATATAGATATGGAGTGGCCGGCATCTTGACCGATGTAAAATAGTCATCCCCCCAACGGTAAGGAGAATGCTTGATTGTAGATAACTACAGTCAGATATACTGATATATAACATTCAAATTATGTATACAAATTTAAGTTTAGACATAAAGGAAAAAGAAGATAGAAAAAACAGTTTCTACTTAAGCACTGCTATACATGTTATACTGCTCATTATGCTTTTGATGATTCCGTTTAAAAAGGCAATCACACCTAATCCAGAACTGCAAGGTATTCTTGTCAATTTTGGAAACCCAGACGCAGGTAATGAAAACTCGATTGAAGAACCACTACTTGCAGAAGCCAGTAAAAGTGAAGAGGTGGCTGAAGAAGAAGTGGTAGAAGAAAAAACAGCTAAAGCTGAAGAAGTACAACCCGCAAAAGAAACTCCAGCTGCAAAGGTAGAAACCAAGCTCGTAGAAGAAACGAGCCCAGTAATTGCCACCAAGGATGTTGTGATAGAAAAGCAAACAAAAGCGGTAGAGACTAGTGAGGCAACACCTAGTACAAATGTTAGTCAAGCAAAAAGCAATGAGAAGTCGGAAGCACAGAAGCTTGCAGAAAGCAAAGCTAAATTTGGGTCTTTGTTTGGTGGAGGGTCAACAGGTTCTGAAGACGATGAGAAAGGAGAAGATTTTGGTGTACCTGATGCAAGTGCACTAGAAGGGCTTAGTAAAGGAAAAGGAGAAGCTGGTGATGGTTTAGGATCGAGAGGTTTGGTGTACGAACCAACGATTGAAGACAACTCACAAAAATCAGGAACTGTGGTTGTAAAGGTATGTGTCAACAAACAAGGAAATATCGTTTCTTCAAAATATACACAAAGAGGTTCGTCTACAACAGACAGCTACCTGATTGATCTCGCAGAAAAAAGTGCTAAAAAATATCGTTTTACCCCTAGTAATGTCGATGAGCAATGTGGGACTATTACGATTGATTTTATTGTAAAATAAAAAAGCTCAGCAAAATGCTGAGCTTCAAGTTTTAATTTCCTTTATTCCTTTTCTCTGTCTTAATAGGTTTCTCTTTTTCAAGCTTAAATCTAACAGGAAATGTATACAACACATTGACTGCTCGCCCTCTTTGTTTACCTGGAATCCACTGAGGCATATTTTTTACGACTTCCAAAGCTGCATCACCACACCCTGCTCCAATTTCTCTAACTATATTAAAATCCCTTAGGGTTCCTGTCTTATCAACAATAAATTGGAGAACAACCATTCCCTCAATTCCATTTTCTCTTGCCAATTTGGGGTAAGTTAAGTTGTTATATACAAACTCCACTTGTTTATCTTCCGAACACTTTGATTTATCCTTTTGCGAACCTTCCATATCCTCACATCCTGGAAATCTCGGCATCTGTTCCACTACTTTAAATACTTCTTCCTCTTCCATAGATGGAGGCGGTGGTGGAGGCGGGGTTTTCCTGACAAGATTTTCTTCCAATGTCGATCCATTCTTCTTCATTGCTGATGGCTTATCAACCTTACTACTTTTCCCTGTTGGTTGCTTATCATTTTTATTACTAGATGACGAGTTTACACCCTTTGCAGGAGTCACAGGTTTGTTTGGTGTATCATCGCCCTTTTCCAATTTAAATCTAACAGGTAGGGTAAATTGTACATCTACTGCTCGTCCTCGTTGTTTTCCCGGAATCCATTTTGGCATTAGCCTAACTACATCAACGGCTGCTTCTCCACAATTTGCTCCTATATCTCTAAGAATTTTTATATCTTTTAATTCCCCTGTTTTACTGACAACATATTGAACAATAACTGTTCCTTGTACCCCATTCTTTTTTGCTTCAGCAGGGTATTTAAGGTTCTTATAAATGAATTGAAGCATCTTTTCATCTGCACATTTCTTTTTGTCACTATTCGATCCTTCCATCTCTTCACAACCAGGAAACATTGGCATCTCTTCGACCACTTTGAAAGTTTCTTCTTCGGATGAAGGAGGAGGTGGTGGTGGAGGTGGTGTTACTGCATTTTTATTAGCTCGCTTCTGGGGAATTGTATCTCTATTTGCGGAAGCGCTCCTAGACATTACATTTGTATTTTTCGTTTCAACTTTAGGACTTGCGGTATTAACCATTTCGTTCTCTGTTGCTGTTTGTGGATTAAGTGCAGCCATGTATTGGTTTTGATAGGTATTCCATTGCATTGTCTTATACTTTTCCTCTGCTGCAAATTTCATTTCCATCATCACTGCGTCTGCACCTTTGAAGCCAGGTGAAATTAGAATTCTTGAAAACTCTTCATCCAGAACAACAAACGCTGGATAACCTAACTGACCGTTTAATAAGGCATAAGCCAATTCATGAACGCCGCTCTTGCCTGATACGATATATTTAAATTCTGTTTCATTAAAAGTGATGCTTTTCTTTTGTTCAGCATTTAACTTCACAGGATAGAAATTATCATTTAGAAATTTAACTACGGCTGGATCTTTGAAAGTTGTGTTGTCCATCTTTTTACAATAGCCACACCAATCAGTGTAAACATCTACATATACTTTTTTGGGATTAGTTTCAGCAGCAGCCATGGCATCTTCCCACGACATCCAATTTACTTTTTTCTGTGCATCAGCTGAGTTTATGATTAGAAACAAAGCGACAATGCTAAAAAGGTATCTCATTCTATAAATTTACGTAAGTGCAATAACGCGCGCTCAAAATACGCTTAAATGCTTGAAATTGGCGTTAAGACTATCATAAACTATGTATTTAGTCCTAACGGTATAAAAAATATTCAAGCTATTTAGCTTTGAGTGCCCTTTCCAATTCTTGGATTTTACCGCCCTGGATTGCCAATTGGCCTTTTAGATCTTTCTGCTCCTTTTGGAATTCTTGAACTACTTGTTCTGATTTTTTCAGTTTGTTTCTTCCAACTCTTGTTTCTTGAACAAGTTCGTTATACATTCTTTTCCATTTTTGCATCACCACTGTCGCTAAGGCACAACCAATAATAAAAGGTAGAATCCACCAAAGCCACCAATAGCTACAAAAGTCTGTTATTATGTTTAAACCAATCATAAGCTCAATATCCACTTTTGTATTCAAATTTTTAAAAAATTTTAAATACAATTAATGACTGTTTTAAAAATGTAAACCTCAACGAAATACCGTTGTGTTCTATTTTGAACCGTTGGTTTCCATTTTAGACCTTTGGTTACTTTTTTAACGGATTTGTTCTAATATTTAATTTAATTATCCTAACTTATAAAGGCATCTACACCTAATAGGTTATTTATTACTCATGAATAAATTCTATATAATAAATTTCTAATTTGTAAGTGCTTAAGAACCCATTAGTAAGAAACTATAATCATTTAGAATTTTGAACTTGTTTCAAGATAGCCTTGGAGTTATTATTGTCCATTGGCGAAACATAGAACGAACAAAAAACGTTTTAGATCAAATCCTATCTTGGAAAGAAATAAATTTCCATGTCCACCTGATTCAAAACGAAACTAGCGAAGATCTATTCCAAGATCTTACTCACCCCCGTCTGTCCAAAACTTGCTCAAAAGAAAATCTTGGTTTTAGTGGAGGTAATAACTTAGGCCTCAAGGCTTCAATTAGGGGTGGGCACAAATATTCATTCTTACTTAATCCCGATGCCTTTATAAAAGAAACAGAGCTTCTAAAATTGCTACTTGCTGCAGAAGAGCAAAAATTCATGTTTGCTCTTAGTCCAGTTATCCTAGAAAAATCAAACGGCAAAGTAAATTCTTACTTAGGCGGAAAAAATATTGCTAAGTACAGCAACACAAGAATAAGTCAAGATGAAATTTTAGCAGAAATTGGTAAGGAAGACTTAATAGAGGTGTTTTATAATATTGGAGCAGCCATGCTTATAAAAAATGAAGTCTTAGATGATATTGGTTTTCTAGATACAGACTACTTTTTCAGTGGAGAAATTGCAGACATTTGCCAGCGAGCAAGAATTAAAAACTATAAATGCCTGACCCTACTAAATGCTGAAGCCTACCATAGCATTGATGAACAAAAACTACGGTCTACCCTTTACAAATATTACTCTCTAAGAAATAGATTCCTATTCATCAAAAAGCACGAGCAGTTCAAGGTGAATAAGCCTAAATGGAGGAAAGAGCTTGTCAAAAATTTTGTATTTGCTTGTCTCACTTTCAATTTTTCAGATATTAGAACACTCGTACTTTGTTCTTGGGATATAATCCTAGGAAACTACGGTAATAAAAATTACAAATTCTCTAAAAATATTTCAACCGATTAAACTCCAATCCCATGATCAATTTTCTATACACTTCACCAAAACCTAAACTAGACGGAACAGATGCAGTCGTCAATGAAATAAATAGCTTGCAAACATCTTTTGGAGGTTTCCAAGATTCGCTTTTTCCATTAAAAAATCCTTCTTCAAAATATCCAAGATTTTTGTTTGGCCTACACAGCCTCAAAGGTATTTTAGAAGCAGAGAAAAAAGCAAAATACAATCATATTTTCTCAAGTGGTTTGTTTTATATGCCCTTTATACATGCTTTGAAAAAACCAACTTTTCTTTCATTGACTGCGGGGATTAATAACACATTTAAACCCCCCTCAAAAAAATATCTTTCCAATTTTAAATCGATCGTAGTCTCAAACGAAAGAGATTTTAAAATTCTTCAAAATTTAGGTTTAAGAAATATTTCTTTGATAAGAACAGGAATTAATACATCTAAATTCGAATCCTCTGAAGTTCCACTTCAAAAAAATCTTAACTTATTGATGGCCTCTGCACCTTGGGAGATATCTCAATTTGAGAGCAAAGGGATTCATCTTTTACTTGACATGTTGAAAAATACAACTGGAATAAAGTTGACCTTTCTATGGAGAAATGTTCTTCCAACTCATATGATAAAATTGATTGAGGAGTATGGTGTTCAGAATAAGGTTCAATTTATAAATCGCTTTGTTGATACAAATCAATACTTTAAAAAAGTCCATGGAACAATATTGCTATGCAATGATTCACAAGTTGTAAAAGCATACCCTCATTCTTTAATTGAATCATTGATAACCTCTAAGCCGGTTATTGTTTCAAATGAGATTCCGATTGCAGATTATATTCAAAACAATAAATGCGGAGTTGTCTTGGATTCGTTTGAAAAAGACAAATTACACGCATCCATCGAGAACTTTAAAAACAATTATAGTGATTACACAAAAGCTTGTAAGAAATTAAATAAGGATTCCTTTTCTCAAGAAAGATTGATTGAAGATTATAAGAAGTTGTATAAGAATATTTATGCTCTTTAATTTATAGTGGCAATACCTTAAGCTCTACTCTCCTATTGGCAGCCTTGCCTGATTCTGTATCGTTTGATTCAATTGGCTTTGTATCTCCAAATGATTCTATGGTAATTTGTTCGATATCTACATTTTGGCTCGATAGATAATCTTTAATTATTGCAGCTCTTCGTATTCCCAATTCCATGTTGTATTCTTTGGTTCCAGAATTATCCGCATGACCATCTAATTTTATCTTTTCGCCAGAATTTTTTACGCGCTTGGCAAGTTGATCTAAGTAAGTTTCCACTTCGGCATCTGCCAATTTATTGATCGAATTGACTGGGAAATAAATTAATGTTTTGTCATCAAACTCTTTGATTTTTTCACTGACCGTAACCAATCGAATTTTTGCGGCAGGAAACTTACAATCGATACTATATTTTATATTTCGCAAGCTGTCACAAGCTAGCTGATACTTATCTTCCTCCAAACCAATCTTACTTGCCAGGTCAGATGCTCTCGCCATCCCCAGATTTTCAAATGAACTTGAATTTATTTCTTTATTACTGTAAAGTCCTGTTATTCTTACTTTTGAAGTCTTTATCATTTTATCTAAAAGAGAAGACTTGTATGTTGGCCACTCATCATCGGTCATAACCTCAGCCGAGGACCAATTAGAATAATAACTATCAATGGTTGGGCAAGGAATTTCTTTAGTAATTTTATTAGCTATAACTTCTGTATTACTTGCCTCCTTTATTGTTTCGCTTGCGCAAATGTTTGCCATGAAACAATATCCAACTCCTAACAGCAACCACAATAAGATTAAGATATAACGCATCCTTTTGCCATTTAATGAAATACCTTGGCAATTTAATACATTATATGGAAACTGGGATAGTTACTTTATGATGGACCTAATGCACAAAGAATGATCAATTGTTTACCTCTCCCAATTTAATCGCACAAGTATATACACTTATACAAAATAATCATGATTATCAATCATCATGAAGTTCCAATTTTTAAACTTTGCTTTGCGCTAATCATTGGAATCATATTGAGTCATTTTATTCCAGTACAACTAAGAGTATCTGGGATCTTGATTTACGTTGTTCTATTCTTCTTTGGCCTCCAAGTGATTTCGAAAAAGAAGATAGACCATCATTTTCGAAATACAATCGTTCTGTTATTAATTTCTTGCTTTGGCATCTGTTTAGTACAAGAAAGAAATCCAGAGTTAAGATCTTATTCTTATGATATAGATTCTTCTTCTTTTACGATGAGGGTGAATAAAATTCTTCCTCACAAAAAACATAAGAAGTTAATTGGAAGTATTTTATCTAGCCTCAATCAAGATTCCATGTTTGTAGAATCCTCGGGAGACATCATGCTTTATTTTGAAGGAGCCGCGATTGATACAAGTATAAAAGTAGGGCAAGAGTATTATGTAAAGGGGAAATTGTCCATGCTTTCGCAAATTCCAAACCCACATGCTTTTGACTACGGTTTGTATTTAAGTAAGGAAGGAATTTATCATCAGTTATTTGTCAAGGAGAAATATTGGCAATATCTCCGGGATAATAATAAATCACAACTACATGGATTTGTCATAAAACTTCAGAATCATTTTAAAAAAATCATAGAAATAAATTTTAGTGATTCTTCAAATCGAGCTTTGGTCAATGCAATGGTGTTAGGTGACAGAAATGAGTTAAGCCAAGATCAAAAAGAAATCTTTATAAATACTGGAGCAATTCATGTTCTTGCCGTTTCGGGATTGCATGTTGGCATTTTATGTTTGTTCCTTGGGTTTATTTTAAAAGCAGCTGAGTATTTTATTCCTATCCCAAAAATAATCCAAGGTCTTATCATCATTATTTGTCTGTGGTTATTTGCTTTGATTACTGGTTCTTCTTCAGCTGTGCTTAGGGCTGCCTTGATGTTTAGTATGTTTTATTTATCCCGGGACATATTGCATCGTCATGTTTCCATTTACAATATTATTTTTGGTTCTGCATTTCTACTTCTCTTGTTTGATCCGATGCAGGTTTTCAAGGTCAGCTTTCAGTTTTCCTATTTAGCTGTGCTAAGCATTGTCTTCTTTTTTCCATATGTCAACAATTGGATTCATTCGAAATATAAGGTTGTCAATTATATGTGGTCATCGGTTGCAATAGGAATTTCGGCACAAGTTTTAGTTTTCCCAATTAGTATTTTCTACTTCAATAAGTTTGCAAGTTCATTTTTAATAACATCTCTTTTTGTTGTCCAGCTTGCAATGATTGTATTAATTGCCACTCTGTTGATTTTAGTATTAGATACAATTGGGCTCACTATTGTATCTCAAAAAGTTTTATCGCCAATCACTAATTGGGTGCTTGATATTTTTCAAAATTTAATTATAAAGATTCAAGATTTGCCTTATAGTTATATAGAAAATATCTGGATTGATAAAGTTCAACTTGTTTCGATTTATCTCCTTATCTTATCATTTATGCTTTTGATAAAGCAGCAAAAAGTAAAGTTTATGATTGCAATTTTTTCAATGCTTATCTTTCTATTTTTACATAGCAACTATTCAAATCATTTTCATTCCATCCAGCATTCAGCATATATTTATAATGATAGAGATGGATGTATAGATCTGTTTGTAGGAAATAAATGTTTTAGTTTAGGTGCAAATACTGAGGAAGGAAATTCCTTTGTGTATGGAAGAAACAGGTTGGCAAATAAAATTCATGAATGCATAGAGCTTGAAGAATCAACATCAGAAAATGCAGTCGAATTAAAAAATGGGGTTCTTCGTTTGGGTAAGATTTTTCTCGCTTATGCAAATGTGCTAACATTTACGGAAGTGAAGTCAACAAGAGCTTATAACTACTTAATCGTAAATAAGGAAAACTCAGAGCTGGCAAAGATTAATCTCAATCAAATAAAAAATACTGAAATAATTTTGGATGCAAGCTTGACGCCTTGGGCTAGAAAAGAATTAATTGTCTATTGCAATGAAAATAATTTATCATTTTATGATGTCAAAAAACAAGGAGCAAAAAAAATTGAGTTTTAAGCGTTTTCCTTATTAGCTAATTGGCCACAAGCTGCATCGATATCTTTTCCTCTACTCCTTCTGAGTGTACAGGTAATATCGTGCTTCTTGAGATAAGCCATGAAGTCGTCGATCCGGTGGCTATCAGACTTAGAAAACTCTGAACCATCTATTGGATTGTATTCTATGATATTCACTTTGACAGGGAATCGCTTGCAGAGTTTTGTTAAGTTTTTTGCATCTAGTATTGAGTCATTAAATCTTTGAAAGGCAATGTATTCGTAGCTAATTCTGTTTTTGGTTTTATTGTAGAAATACTCCAATGAATCCATCAGAACTTCTAAATTATTGGATTCATTGATAGGCATAATGGAATCTCGCTTTTTATCATCGGCTGCATGCAATGAAAGTGCAAGGTTAAATTTCACCTCGTCGTCTGCTAGTTTTGTAATCATCTTTGCGATACCAGCTGTGCTCACGGTGATTCTCCTAGGAGACATATTCAAGCCATCCTTGCCAGTTATTAAGTCAATACTTTTCATCACACTATTATAGGCAAGAAGAGGCTCACCCATGCCCATGTATACAATATTGGTCAGAGGCTTATCATAGTGTTCGAGTGCTTGCTCATTGACCATCGCAACCTGATCGTATATTTCTCCTGGATCTAGGTTTCGCATTCTTTTCATCTTACCTGTTGCACAAAAACTACAGGTCAGGCTACAACCAACTTGAGAGGAAACACAAACGGTAAAACGATTGTCTCTTTCTACTGGAATAAGAACAGATTCTATTAGATGCTCATCATGAAGTTTGAATCTTGTTTTGATGGTTCCATCATTACTCTTTTGAATTAAGTTCGTCTTGATTCTATTGATGGTAAAATTTTCAGCGAGTTGCTCTCTGAGCGTTTTGGATAAGTTTGTCATCTCATCAAAAGAGTTGGCCCCTTTTTCCCAAAGCCATTGATAAATTTGTTTGCCAACAAATGGTTTTGCACCATACTCAGCAACTAGCTCAACAAGTTGAGCTTTATCAAGTAAGCGTATATCTTTTAAAGTATCGATGTCTTTTGTGTGGGTTTTAGAATCAACTATCAACCGTTGACAATTGTTCCAATATTCTCACCTTCTATTATTTTGGCTAGGTTACCTTTTTCAATGATATCAAAAACTACAATTGGTAGGTTGTTTTCTTGACAGAGGGTAAATGCAGTCATATCCATCACACCAAGACCTAATGCAATGACTTCAGTAAATGATATGCTTTCAAACTTGACAGCATCGGGGTTCTTAAGAGGGTCTTTATTATAGATACCATCGACTCTAGTGCCTTTCAATATCACATCAGCTTCAATTTCATTTGCTCTTAGGGCTGCTGCAGAATCTGTTGTAAAATATGGGCTACCTGTTCCGGCAGCAAATATAACAACACGACCTTTTTCCAAGTGCCTTATCGCTCTTCTTTTGATATAGGGTTCTGCAATTTGTACCATTTGCACTGCTGATATCAATCTTGTGAATACATTGAGATTTTCCAGTACTGATTGTAGAGCAAGACCGTTTATACAAGTTGCAAGCATGCCCATGTAGTCACCTTGTACTCTGCCGATGCTATTTTCTTTGGCGTTTAATCCGCGAAAGATATTACCACCACCGATTACAATGGCAACTTCGATTCTACGATCTACAAGATTTTTGATTTCTTCTGCGTAGTGCTTGAGCTTGTTGGAGTCAATACCAAAACCATCTTCACCCATTAAGGCTTCGCCGCTCAATTTAAGAAGTACTCGTTTGTATTTATAGATCATAAGGTAACTTTGTGTATAGGTACAAAAAAAGCGACTTTTAATAAAAGCCGCTTTTTAATTTTTATCCTAATTCAACGTGTTTGAATTCTGTTATGGTTAGATCTTTATTAATTGATTGCAGGTAACTTGATATTGATTGCTTATTGTCTTTAACATAAGCTTGGTTTAGCAAAGTTGACTGCTTGTAGAATTTTCCAAGCTTACCCATTGCTATTTTTTCCAACATTGCTTCTGGCTTTCCTTCTTGTCTAGCCTGCTCTTTCCCTATCTCAATTTCTTTCTCTACGATAGAAGCATCAACACCATCTTTGTCCAAAGCTACAGGTCTCATTGCAGCAACTTGCATGGCAACGTTCTTACCTGGCTCTTCAAACTGAGGTCCTTCTTGATTTAGTGCAACAATTACTCCTGCTCTGTAACCCATGTGGATATAAGGAAGAACTTGTCCAGCACCAGCTTCTGTAACTATTTTCTCATATCTAGATAGATCAAGCTTTTCGCCGATTACACCAGTTTGCTCAATTACTTTATCTCCGATTGTCATGCCACCTTCAAAAGGAAGAGCTCTAAGCGCTTCTACATCATTAGGTAAGTTTTTCAATGCGATATCTGCAATCGTTTCTGCAAATTTTATAAAGTCTTCTCCTTTCGCTACAAAATCTGTCTCACAACTTAATCTAATAACAACACCGTTGTTTTTATTCGCAGATGTTTTAGCAATCACTACTCCTTCCTTTGCTTCTCTATCTGCTCTTTTTATTGATAACTTTTGGCCTTTCAGTCTTAGGATTTCAATTGCCTTTTCAAAATCTCCATTAGATTCCGTAAGTGCTTTTTTGCAATCCATCATTCCAGCTCCAGTCTTATCTCTCAATTCTTTTACATCTGATGCTTTAATGCTCATGTTTATAAGTATTTATTCTGTTATTAAAGTTGTTATTGTTTTTTCATAGTCTCTCTCGCCGTAAGACCCTCTTTAATACATCCAGTCAAGTATTTTGTAATCATACCGATTGACTTAGAGGCATCATCGTTTGCAGGAATTGGGAAATCAACAGTATGAGGGTTAGAGTTTGTATCTACCATTGCAAAAATCTTAATACCTAATTTTTTTGCTTCAGCGATTGCAATGTGCTCATAATGTGTATCAACAACAAAGATTGCATTTGGTAATCTGTTGATGTTTGCGATACCACCCAATACTTTTTCAAGCTTGTTTCTTTCTCTTGTCAATGTCAATCTTTCTTTCTTAGTAATACTAAGATTAGAATCTCCCAACATCTTGTCGATGTTGTTCATCTTCTTGATTGATCTTTTGATAGTAGAAAAGTTGGTCATCATTCCTCCCAACCATCTTTCTGTTACATATGGCATTGCAACTCCTCTTGCTTCTGCAGAAACGATTTCTTTTGCTTGCTTCTTGGTAGCAACAAACATAATCTTCTTTCCTTGCTTTGCCATTTGTTTCATCACTTCACCAGCTTCTACAAGCTTGTCTGAAGTTCTGTTTAAATCGATGATGTGGATTCCTTTTCTTTCTTGGAAGATATAAGGTAACATCTTTGGATTCCATTTTCTTTTCAAATGACCAAAGTGTACTCCTGCATCCAATAATTCGTTATATGTAGGTACGTTCATTTTCTAAATAATTTTTGAAATAATTGAATAAGTCTGCCAGTCGCAGGCAGGGAGATTAACGCTTTGAAAACTGGAAGCTCTTTCTTGCCTTTGGTTTACCAAATTTCTTTCTCTCCACGATCCGCGCATCTCTTGTCAAATATTTTTTATCCTTAAGAGGTTTTCTATAGTCAGCATTGACTTTCACTAGACCTCTTGAGATTCCCAATCTGATTGCCTCAGATTGTCCTTTAAATCCTCCTCCTTTTACATTAACTTTTACATCATATTGATTGTCAAGTTCTAAAGTTGTGAAAGGATCTGTGATATTAAATTGAATCGCTGCTTGTTGAAAGTATACTTTAAAGTCTTTCCCGTTGATCGTGTACTTACCAGATCCTTCAGAAAGATATACTCTTGCTACAGAAGCTTTTCTTCTTCCTATTGTATTAATTACGTCCATATTATAGTGTTAACTCTTGAGGATTTTGAGCTGCATGAGGGTGCTCACTACCTGTATAAATAAATAATTTCTTAATCTGTGCTCTTCCAAGCTTTGACTTAGGGATCATACCTCTTACTGCTTTCTCAACAATATCAGTAGGTTTCTTTGCCAACATCTCTTCTGCAGTTCTTTCTTTTAGACCACCGGTATATCCAGAATATCTTTGGTAGATTTTATCCTTCATTTTGTTACCTGTAAATCTTACTTTATCAGCGTTCAAAACAATAACATAATCACCTGTATCAATATTTGGTGTGTATGATGGTTTGTGCTTACCTCTCAATACCATCGCAATCTTGGTGCACATACGTCCAACAACTTGCCCTTCAGCATCGATTACATGCCATTTTTTTACTACCTCAGAAGGCTTGGCTGTAAGCGTTTTATAACTTAATGTTTTCACGAAAAAATTTTTATTTAATGGAATAAAAACACCGCTTTTCTAGAGCGGATGGCAAAAGTATGTTTTCTGCTATTGATAGGCAAGGATTTTTAGCGAATATTTTTCTTGAACCTTTGTAAGGTGTTGATAATCAGCGTTATTTTCGCATATTTTTGCTGGCTTCTATCGTTTGGCGATACAATTAAGACTCAAAAAAGAGAGAAAAAGACATGGATTAAAGGAGATGCAGTATTTGAGCGTGGCATTCGATAGCAAACTTAGGTTCCTTCAAAGAATTGATATAGAATCAATAAAAAGAGAAAATATCAACTTAGATTATGAATCTATTTTGTGTCATCTCCTTTTTCTTCACAAAATGTAGCTACATATTCAAACATATCTTGTTGGGAAAATTCACTTTGAGAATTAATATAATTCACAATTTCATCTTCTTCTTCAAAATAGCTTACAAGCAACTCTTTTCTAAGTGCATAATCAGCATCTTTGAAAAACATCGGTTCTGCAGGTTCACCACTTGGATAGGGAGTAGAAAGCTGACCAGCAAAAATTGGATAATCGTCTATTTCTCTTTTTATAAAGTAATGAGTAAATCCAATTACATACCTCAATACTAAATTTCCATCTTGATCCACAGAATAAGAGCCAATAGAGTGATAAGTTTTTATGTTTGGACAACTTAAGTCCACCATTAGCAAGACTTTAAATTTTGAAAGCTTAGTACTTTTAATCGCTGGGCCATTTGCACCCAACCTTACAAGTTCATATTTAGTTGCTTCTAAAAATATCTCATTATTCAACCCCTTAAATAGTATAGACTCAACATCATTTATTTCAATTTTTTGTTTTTCTGATCGGTCATCTGTTTTAAATACAAATTTACCTGAACTAGTTAAAGGAGTTTTGATATAGCCCTCAAGTTTTTTGCCTGACTCTAGCTGTACAATGCTTTCTGCATATCCCTTAATCTGTCCACTTGCGTGAATGACAAAACTGAAGAAAATAATAACACAGAATACAAATCGAAGACTAAATTTCATTAATTATTTAGTTAGTATTTTATAATATAAACACGTTATCTATAAGTTTAAAAATAGTGTAAATGTGACATTATGATAGCCAAAACAAAGAATTAGTAGAATAATTGTCATTATGATAAAATCCTAAGTCAAATAGCAAGTCTTCAATAAATGAATCTTAAGGCCTATATGAATTGAGATATTGAAGTTTAGTGTTGATATTGTGGTTTAGTAATAATTAACACTTCGGATCTTGCAGTTTACTTCTCTAAAAATTATCTGATATGGCTAGCAGCCAATCAAATCGGAAATTTGGCTTAGATCTTCTTCGCGAAATGGCAATTATTTTTGTTGTTTACGGTCATGGAACCATGATCTTAAAATCATTTATTCCAACGAAAAAATTGGCAATTGTTTTTGATGGTGTTTCATGTAATTGTCATGGTTAATTTGCCTAAGCAATTTGGGGTGGCTAAAACCTTGGAACAATGCTGGCGATATTATGCCTTATATTGGATCATATCAATAATTGTAGCTACTCTAATTTATTATTTATTCGAAAAACCTATTCTAAACTGGAGAGACAAACATGTTCCAGATGTTTTAGAAGATAGAGTAAGCCGATGAGAGAATAGAGAAGAAATTATTAACCACCAAGAAATCAAAAAATGCAAAAAACAAACACGAGCTTGCGTGTCCACCCAGAAAAATCTACACCGAGCAAAGCGATTCGTGTCTACTGTGAGAGAAACGAATTGGTCCATAGAAAAGCGACGCGAGTCTACAGTGAGTAAAGCAAACGAGTCTGTAATTAATTGCGCCCTCGCAATTAATTACAATAAGATGCAACATATTGAAAAGCCTTGTCAAATCCCAATTCCGCGGATGCTCTTACATCTGCGCATGCCTTTTCAGTCTGCCCCACTTTTGCATAAGCGTTGGATCTGTTGAAAAGTGCTTCTGCGTTTTTGGGATTCATTGCAACAAGTGCATCCAAACTTTTTATTGATTCGCCGTATTCGCTTGCATTAAAGTAACATATACCTGCATTGAGATAATGACTTTCAACTTTTGGCTCAGCTTTGCAAAGTGCAGTAAAGGCATTTGCGGCAGCGGGATAATCCTTACTCTTAATTCCTATGTTAGCAAGATTTTTCAATGAGGCAACATGCATTGGGTCTATCTGAAGAGCCGCTTGATAATCCTTCATTGCTGAATCAGGGTCTTCCAGCTTAGTATAATTTAATGCTCTATTATAATATCCTTCCACTGTTGGGTCGGCCTCTATATATGCATTAAAATCGCTAATTGCTTTGTCGTATTTCTCCAACTTGCTGAATGCCATCGCTCTATAATAAAGTGCTTTTGGATAATCTGCATTTAGATCATAAGCAAGTGTAAACGAATTGGCCGCATCTGCGTACTGTTTCAATTTGTAATGACATACACCTGCGTTATAGTGAGTCTTTGATTTCTCAGGATCTAATTTGGCAGCTTCACCAAAATCCTCAATTGCTTTTTCGAGATTATTGTCCTGCATCTGGATATATCCTCTATAATAATATGCATCATAGATTTCTGGGTCATATTTGATTGCGCGTGAAAAATCTACTAAGGCCTCACTGTAGTTCTTTTTCTTCATTTTAGAATATCCCAGATAATAATGTGCTTTGGCATAATCAGGCGTAATAGAAACCGTTTTTGCGAAATCAGCTGCAGCTGCATCGTAGTTTTTTAAGCGCAAACTTGCAGTACCTCTATTGTAATAAGCCTTATCATAGCTAGGGTCAGCTTTGATGGCTTTTCCGTATTCGACGATGGCTCCTTCATAGTCTTTTAGCTTCACTTTCTCTACAGCCACATTGTATGCCTGAATACACTCGGTGTTTTGGCCAAATAGTAAAGGCGTAAAAATCAATAAAATAAGGGATAATTGTAATAACTTCATGAACGATTAATTTAATTGCAAATATACTCTTTAACGGCAATCAAGCTTTAATAGGTATGCTTGATAATGAATTTATACTTTTGTAAGTAAACTTTAACCAATCGAAAAGAAAATAGACATAAAGGCAGATCCTACGGCTTCTTCACGGAAGCTTGACCATATAAAGCTTGCCTTTGATTCTGCAGTTGAAGGTGTTGCTCTTGATAAGCGGTTTAGTTATGAGCCTTTTTTGTCTGCCCTTCCGGCAAATATCAAAGGTAGTCAAAGAAGCATTGGAGGTAAAATAATGAAGTATCCTATATGGGTGTCAAGCATGACAGGCGGAACGGAACTTGCCAACAAGATCAATAAAAGCCTTGCAACTATGTGCGGTAAATACGGCTTAGGTATGGGCTTAGGATCATGCAGGCAACTTTTACACAGTGATGAATATTTGGGGGATTTCATGGTTAGGGAATTGATGCCAGACCAACCGTTGTTTGCAAATTTAGGAATTGCTCAAGTAGAAGAACTTATCGAAAGAGAAGAATTAGATAAAATTGAAATCTTACTTAAGAAGCTATCAGCTGACGGTTTGATAATACACGTTAACCCACTTCAAGAGTGGTTGCAACCAGAAGGCGATAAGATTAAGTTTGCACCGATTGATACTATAAAAATCCTATTGAATAAAGTTGATTATCCAATCATTGTAAAAGAGGTAGGCCAAGGGTTTGGAAAAGCGAGTTTGAAAGCGCTACTTGCGCTTCCATTAGAAGCAGTAGATTTTGCATCAAATGGCGGCACTAATTTTTCAAAAATTGAGCTGTTTAGATCAGATCCTATAAAGCAGGAAGTTTACAATCAAATTTCTAATCTTGGCCATGATGCATATACAATGACTAGATGGTCCAACGAATTAATGGAAGAAGATTTTAATATTAAGGCAAAACAACTAATTGTTTCTGGTGGAGTGAAAAACTTTCTTGATGGATATTATTTTGTAAAGTCTTCCAAACTTCAGGCAACATACGGAATGGCCTCTGGATTTCTAAAATACGCACTTGAGAGTGATGATGAATTAGATCAATTTGTAAAACTACAACTAGAAGGGTACGACATGGCTCAGGCGATGTTGAGAATAAACCAACGATGACAGACGAGAATCAAAAGAAAATAAGCGGATTTTCTTCCATGCGCAAGCGGGATAAGATAAAGTGGATTGCTAAAAACTTTTTTAAAGATCCAGAAGTTGTGATAAGCGAGTTGTCAAGCTATTGGCATAGCAACGATGAACAACAAAAAATTCTAGATGGCTTTAGTGAAAATACCATCAGTAATTTTCCGATGCCTTTTGGGGTTGCCCCAAATTTTTTGATTGACGGCACAACTTATTGTGTTCCAATGGTTACAGAAGAAAGTTCAGTTGTAGCGGCAGCCTCAGCTGCAGCAAAGTTTTGGATGGAGAGAGGAGGATTCAACACAGAGATTATTGATACAAAGAAACTAGGGCAGGTTCATTTTTTCTGGTACGGAAACTCCAAAGAACTTTTTGACAATTTTACTGATGCTAAAATCAAAATGATTCAGGACACCAGTGAGATTTCTGCCAATATGAAGAAAAGAGGCGGAGGAATATTAGATCTTGAACTTCTAGATTTCACTAATAAAAAGAAAAACTACTACCAGATAAAAGCATCCTTTGAAACTTGTGATTCGATGGGTGCAAACTTTATCAATACCTGCCTTGAGCAGTTTGCAAAATCACTTAGCAGCTTTTACCAAGAACTTACGAGTAAGGATGATTGTATTGAAATTATCATGAGCATACTTTCTAATTATACCCCGGAATGTATAATAAAGGCAATGGTAGAGTGTCCAGTTGAAGATCTTGGAATATTCAAAAATGGTATGACAGCAGAAATATTTGCTACTAAATTTAATGATGCCGTTGAAATCGCTGAGATTGATCCCTATCGAGCCACCACACATAATAAGGGAATATATAATGGAATTGATTCTGTGGTCATTGCCACTGGAAATGATTTTAGAGCCATTGAATCATGTGGCCATACTTATGCAGCAGAAAATGGTTATTCGAGTCTTTCTCACTGCTCAATAAAAGATGGTATGTTTAGATTCTGGCTAGAAGTTCCAATGGCTGTTGGTACCGTTGGAGGTCTGACAAATTTACACCCGATAGCTAGAAGAAGTTTGGAGTTACTGGAAAATCCATCTGCAAGAGAGCTCATGAGCATAATTGCTGCCACAGGTCTTGCCCAAAACTTTGCTGCGATACGGTCATTGGTGACTACGGGTATCCAACAAGGACATATGAAAATGCACTTAAAGAATATTTTGAGGCATCTTGAAGCTACAGATGAAGAATTTGAAAAAGCATGTTTGTATTTTAAAGATAGAGTAGTATCTTTCGGCTCCGTAAGGGAATTCCTCAATCAAAACCGACAAATAATCTCTCAAACCGACTAAAAGGGACGAATTATTAAATAAATTCTTAAGAGAATTTATTAACAGAAACAAAACTGAGTTATCGCTACTGAACATTTTGGACGAGGGAAATTACTTCTCACAGGTGAGTACGCTGTACTAGATGGTGCTAAATCTTTAGCTCTACCTTCCAAACTAGGCCAAAAATTAATAATTACCAATCAAAGAAGCTCTGATCTTAGCTGGAAAAGCTTTGATTATGAGAATAATTGCTGGTTTGAGGCCAAAATTTCATTTTACGACTTTTCAGTACTCAAGACTACCAACGATAAGCAAGCCGAATACCTTACCAATCTATTTAAAGGTGCCGTTAGGCTCAATTCAGACTTCCTTTCAAAATGGAGTGGTTTTAAAGTCCAAACAAAATTGGATTTTCCTCTAAACTGGGGCTTAGGTTCAAGCTCTACCCTAACCTATCTTGTTGCAAAGTGGGCAGATGTCAACCCACTGCTTCTTCATTTTGAAATATCTAATGGTTCAGGATATGATGTAGCTGCAGCAGGTGTAGATCTACCGATTACTTATCAAATAGTCGATGACCAGATTAGCTTTACAGAAGTTGATATTGAATGGCCATTTGCCGACCAATTGTACTTTGTCCACCTTAATCGGAAGCAAAGTTCAGAAGCAGGGCTAAAATACTATCTCAAAAATGGCAAGGGAAGAAAGCAACTCGCAAAAGATCTAAGTTCAATTACAAACGAGATCATCGATTGTGCTACCTTAAATTCATTTGAAAAGCTATTAAAGACACATGAGGAATTGGTTTCCAAAAGTCTGATGCTATCACCAATGGGTACTGAGTTCTTCTCTGATTATTGGGGAGCCACCAAATCACTAGGTGCTTGGGGTGGTGATTTTGTCATTGCTACCAGTGATAGAGACCCTGCTGAGACAAAGGCATATTTTAACAAAAAAGGATATAACACCTTCCTTCACTTTTCTGAATTATTCGATTTTCAGAAAGTAGCCTCTAAAGTTTAAGATTTACTCATTTTCCCATCCTTGTATTATAATTAATTGTAATATATCATTCGTCATAGCTACTTAAGTATTAACTTTGTGCCATGAGAAATTCTACACTAAAGGTATACAACAGCCTTACTAGAAATAAGGAAACATTCAAGCCTATCAATGAGAGTTATATTGGAATGTATGTTTGTGGACCAACAGTCTACAATGATGTACATCTCGGAAATTGCAGAACCTTTGTTTCATTCGATATCATCTATAGATATCTGTTGTATTCGGGTTACAAGGTTAGATATGTTCGTAACATCACAGATGTAGGACACTTATTAGACGATGGTGAGGATAGGATATCGAAAGGAGCAAGATTGGAGCAATTGGAGCCTATGGAAATCGTACAAAAGTACACCAATGGATTCCATAAGATGATGACCATTTTTAATACCAAAAAACCAAGCATAGAACCAAGGGCAACTGGACATATTATTGAGCAGATAGAAATGGTGCAACGGATTCTAGATAATGGTTATGGATATGAAAAAAATGGCTCAGTATATTTTGATACAATAAAGTTTGCCAATGATGAAAAAGGATATGGAACACTTTCGGGAAGAGTAATTGAAGATTTACTTACTGAAACAAGAGATAACCTTAAAAATCAAAGTGAAAAAAATCACCCATCCGATTTTGCTATATGGATGAAGGCTGCACCAGAACACATTATGAAATGGAACAGTCCTTGGTCGGTTGGATTTCCTGGTTGGCACCTTGAGTGTTCTGCTATGAGCACAAAATATTTAGGAGAAACATTTGATATCCACGGCGGAGGGAATGACCTTAAGTTTCCACATCATGAGAATGAAATTGCTCAAAATATGGGGTCTTGTAATTGTCAACCAGCAAACTATTGGTTGCATACAAACATGTTGTTGATGAATGGAAAAAAGATGTCAAAAAGTGATGGCAACACCATTTCACCTGAAGAACTTTTCACTGGAGAAAGCCCGCATGTAACCAAAGGGTTTACGCCAATGGCTGTTAAGTTCTTTTTTCTTCAGTCACATTATAGTTCGACAAACGACCTTACAAACGATGCACTTGTTGCTGCAGAAAAGGGATATAAAAGGTTGATGCAAGCTCATAAAACTTTAGAAGGCTTGAGTACTTCTGGCTCAGGTGATAGTCTTGATGCTGAATTCAATGAAATGATTGAATCTGCTTTTGCAGATATGGATGATGATTTTAACACACCAAAAGCACTGTCAAGATTATTTGAACTGGTAACAAAAATCAATAGTTTAAAGGAAGGACATATTGATATCAACCAATTAAGTAGTGAAGGATTGGAAAATCTGAAAACTAATTTCAATGCATTCTTGTTTGATATATTTGGGCTACTTGATGAGCAACAAGCGGGGGGTGGAAATTCTAAAGCACTCGATGGCTTGATGGATTTAATCATTGACCTTAGACAAGGAGCTAGAGAAACCAAAGACTGGACAACCTCTGACAAAATAAGAGATAAGCTAAAGGAGTTAAATATTGAGGTTAAAGATGGGAAAGATGAAACCGAATGGACAATAAACTAGAACTATGAAACACTTGACCAAATACCTTTTTGCTTTTATTATTCTTGCAACGATCTACTCTTGTGGTTCAGACGGAGCTACGGCTACTGAGCCTAAAACGGACTCAACTCCAAAAACTGCTCCTGTAACAATTCCTGCCTTCAATGCGGATTCAAGTTTTGCCTACATTGAAAAGCAATTATCATTTGGACCTAGGGTTCCTGGCACTGACACACACAAAGCATGCAAAGATTGGCTTGTGTCAAAATTCAAAAGTTTTGGTGCGGATGTGATTGAACAAGATTTTGAAGCAAGCTTTTATACTGGTACAAAAGCAGCATCGACAAATATCATAGCACAATTTAAACCGAAAATGAAGAGGAGGATTATCCTTGCTGCACACTGGGATACAAGAATGTTTGGAGATAAAGATGAAGACCCAACAATGCGAGATAAACCGATACCAGGTGCTGATGATGGCGGTAGTGGTGTTGGTATCTTGTTGGAAATAGCTAGATTATTAAAAGAATATCCAATAGATTTGGGGATTGATATTATACTTTTCGATGCTGAGGATCAAGGCAAGTCAGGTGATGGTCCTATCGAATATTGGTGTCTAGGATCACAATATTGGTCAAAAAATAAGCACCTAAGCAACTATCAGGCTGAATACGGCATACTCTTAGATATGGTAGGAGCAACCAAGCCAACATTTGGTCAAGATGAATATTCTCTACAATTTGCTGGACCTCAGGTAAGGAAGTTATGGGATTTAGCACAGAGAATGGGTTATGGAGATATGTTTGTCAATCGTAAAACCACAGGTCTTGTAGACGATCATGTTTTTGTAAATACAATTGCTAAAATTCCAATGTTAGATATTATTAATAGATCAACAAATTCAGAATCATCTTTCCAAAAATGCTGGCATACTCACTGCGATGACATTAGTGTTATTGACAAACGATCACTGAAGGTTGTAGGTCAAGTTGTGACGGCTGCTATTTATAAAGAGTCAACAGGTAATTTTTAAAAACAAATAAACATGAAGCAAATTTTTACACTTATTATTGTTCTAGGCTTAAGTTTTGTAAGCTATGGGCAATCCTTCAAAAACAAACCTTTAATTTCTAAAAAGACAGCAACTTGGTGTCCCAATTGTGGCACTTGGGGTTGGGATTTTAAATTAGCGATTCTGGAAGAAATTTCTGCCGAAGATGCAACAATTGTAGCCTTGCACCATAGTGGAGATTTAGCAAATGAAACAAGCATTGCTGTTACAGATGCAATTGGTGGAGCTGGTCAGCCAGTGTTCTTTTTAAATAACACCAATCTTAATGCTAGTAGTGGAAACTGGAGTGGTAAGTTGGATGAATTAAAAACAAATGTTGAGGCTATGAACTCAGAGATTCCTGCATTTGGAGTTGAGTTACATGCTTATCCAGGTGCTTCCGCAAATGAGATAGTTACAGAAATAGCTCTACATGTAAATCAAGCTGTCGAAGGTGAATATTATATCGCTACTTACTTAGTGACAAATAATATTGTAAATAACCAAGCTGGTAATTCTCAATCGGCTGAGCACAAGAAAATTTTATTAGATGAGTTTAGTGGAACTCCATTTGGAAGAGAAATTGGAAACGGTCCAATCTTGGAAGGAGTTATTGACTTCAGTATTACAACTACATTTGAATCTTTACCTGATGCATCAACAGATGTAGCTGTTGTCATCTGGCAAAAAGATGGAGATGAGTATGGTGTTGTAAATACTGCTGTAATAGAAGGAGTAGAGCTATTATCTAGCAATGATGATGTTAATTGGGTAACTGATGCAAGCTCATATTATGCGCAAAACTTAATTAATGTTAGCTTACAAAGTGAAGAAGTAATTGGTGAATACAAAATCAATATCCTAAGCACAAATGGACAAATTGTAAAATCTGTTAGTAATACCACTTTTGAAAATACTCTAGAATTACAATTAGATGCAAGTGCATTGCCTTCGGGTAATTACTTTATCAATATGGTATCAAGTAAAGGAATTTGGTCTGATAAAGTTGTAGTTATCAAATAGAAAATAATAATTATCAAAATATTTGAAAGCTGAAACCGACTGGTTTCAGCTTTTTTTATGCACCTATCTAATATGCTTCTAAGATCAACTCCATCTTGTAATCTAATTGAAGCATACAAACCATTGTAATATTTAAAAATTGTCTCAGAATTACTTAATATTAGATGGCGTTTAAAATTTAAAATTTAGTTGCATGGTAAAAAATAGGAAAGTTGGTCTGCATCCTGGAGCAGTAGTCTTTACGGGAAACAAGAAAGTTGAGAAAGTAAATATCCATTTTTTAACATACGATAGTAAATCTATTAGTGACACCTTACTCGACAACCACTCAGAAATTGAGTTTACCGATAATTCTTCAATGGTTGATTGGTATGACACTAGGGGCATTCACGATGAAAAGTTGATTGAAGCTATTGGAAAAAGTTTTAGTCTAAACCCTATGGCGATTGCTGATATCGTTGATCCATTTCAAAGATCCTGTGTTAACGAGTTTTCATTAGGTGTTTTTCTTATTATTAAATCTATCACTTTTGACAAAGAAAAATTAAAAATCAAATCCGAACATATCGGTTTGTTTTTTAACAAAGATGTTTTACTCACTTTTCAAGAAGACCATACAGACGTATTTGAGCTTGTAAGAAAACGACTTCACCAAGAAAAAGGACTTGTAAGAACTAAGAAAGCTGATTATTTAGCTTTTGCACTTATTGATAATATTTTAGATCAACACTTCTTGATCATAGATTCAGTCCAAGAAGAAATAGAAAAAATTGAAGAATTAATTATTGAAGGTGAGAATTCTAGATGCAAACAATCGATACATTTTCTTAAAAAAGAAATATCTAAAATGCGCAGACATGTTTCGCCATTGAGGGAGGCATTGTCTAGATTAAGTAGAATGGAGAATGAATTTATTGACAAAAAAAATGGAATTTACTTCAGAGATTTACATGATATGAGTATTCAAATAATAGAACGTTTGGAAAACCAAAAAGAATACTTAAATGGGCTTCAGGATTTATTGATTTCAGAGATTAGTTTTAAGATGAATGAGATCATGAAAGTGCTTACCATTATAACTACTATTTTTGTTCCCTTATCTTTTTTAGCTGGACTGTATGGAATGAACTTTGAGAATATTCCAGAGTTAAAATTTCAAAATGGCTATTTCTATTTATTAATAGTTATGGTGATATTAATCATTTCATTTCTAATATATTTTAAGCAAAAGAAATGGTTGTAATGTTTGTGTTTAATAAATTCAAAAAGAAATAGGTAAATTACCTAGTAGTAGTATAGGCTTTATTACTGAGTAATATTAATGGTAGAATTTTCAAATTTGTTAAATAATTAAGAGGAAATGGAAAAAAAAGAAGACAAGAAAAATGGAAATGTCGAGTCGAATGTTGCAATTAGCAGACGTATTATTGGAGGAGATACACCAATTGTTATAAATGAAATTACTGATCGATGTTTATTTTCTAGTTTTTATGGCACATTAGATTCGGTAAGAATGAAAAGAGTTATTGATGGTCTTCTTGAAGTTGTTAATAGAAATGACAACGATATGATAATAATTGACTTAAGCAATATAGATATTATAGATAGCACGATAGCTGCACATATAAAAAAATTAAATAAGCTACTACAACTGCTAGGAATGGAAGTTATTTTTTGTGGTATTAAACCAATTGTTGCCAACAGCATGGTGTCGGCAGGAGTTGAGCTTGAAAATATTCAAGTACAGAAAAATTTAAAGCAAGCACTAACAGAAGTATACAAAAAGCTTGGACTAACATTACAAAAGTCAAAGTCTTGATTGAACAAGAAACATACGAACTCAATTCGGAAAAGGACCTATCATTTATTTTTCAAGTGATTCGTGATAAAGCATCTTCAAGTGGTTTTGGTAGATTAGATGTGGAACAGTTTTTATTAGGTGTGTCTGAAATTGGTATGAATGCTATAAGGCATGCTGGAGGAGGTATTTTGGAATTTACAACTCGGAATAAAGGTAGAGTTCTAAAGGTAGAGATATCAGATGAAGGCCCAGGAATTACCAACTTGAACTTAGCAAAATCGGAAGGATTTAGCACAATAAGAACAAGCTTGGGAATTGGTCTTGCAGTGGCGGAAAGATCTGCAGACCAAATGCAAATTGAAACTGAGCCTGGATTGGGTACAAAGGTGATTTTGGAAAAACATCGACCACTTGATGTAGAACTCGTAAGTTATGGAATCGTAAGCATTGCCGATGCTAAATACGATTTTAATGGTGATCAATACTTGATTAAAGAATATAATGGAGACTCCGTTCTTTTAGCTTTAATAGATGGACCTGGACAAGGTTATGATGCTTATGCTATTGCCAATTCTTGTAAGAATTACATAATAAAAAATTATCGTATGCCCATCGATGCGATTTTTGAAAATTTAAATGCATTGATGGAATATAGCAATGATGATGTTGGAATAACAGCATCTATTGTAAGAATTACTCCAGGTAAAATGATATATAAAGGATTTGGTGATACTCATGCATATCTTGTAAAAAACGGTGAATATCATTCTTTAACCAATCTTGGAGGAAGACTAGGTCACCTAAAAAAATACAGAACTGGTACAAGCGAATTTACTTTCGATGAGAAAATACAAATAATTCTTTGTTCGGACGGACTATCAGTTTTACCAATCAGAAATGTATTGAAAGGTACAGCTCAAGAAATTGCAAATACCTTATTTGATAAATATCATAAACCAACTGGAGACGCTTCGATCCTAAGTTTAAAATATAAACTTCATGAAAACGATTACTGAAGGACTGGAGTTTCTATATAAGTTGGTAGAGAATTTTCCTGATGGGATTATTGTTTTTGATTTAGAAGGAAAACTTACATTACTCAATAGAGTTGCTTTAAAGCAATTTAATGCTCAAGGTTCATTATCGGAATATTTGGAACAACCAGTTCTTAATTTAATAGGCAATAATTCTTTAGGGCAAAAAGTTAGGAGCTGTATTACAGAAGGTAGAAGTAATTTTCAATTTAAAGCAATGAAAATCAATAATACACACCTTGATGTTTATGGGAAAAAGATTTCCGAAGGCATGCTATTGTTTGTGTATGATGTTACAAAAAATATAAAAGCTAAAAATTTAACTTTAAAAAATTTGATAAAGGGACAAGAACTAGAACGTCAAAGAATTGCGAAAGAAATTCATGATGGTGTCGGTCCAAGTTTGTCGACTATTAGATTAGGCATTGATACAATATCTGCTAAATCAAATGAGGATGTAATTAAAAGTAAATTAGAATTACTCTCCTCACAAATTACAGAAATAGCACAGGACATAAGGTCAATTTCTCACGACCTCATGCCATCAAGTTTATTAGATTTTGGAATTAAATCAGCTCTTGAAAATCTTATTAAAAATATTGAAAGTAATACATCAATAAATATTGATAACCAAATAGAGATTGAAGATGATAATGAACTTATAAACTATAATCAGTCTCTTAATATTTATAGGATTACTCAAGAGGCAATCCATAATGGAATAAAACATGGGAATGCAAATCACTTTTTAGTTTCTATAGAAGAAAAAAATGGAAGTTTTCAACTTAAAATTATTGACAATGGTGAAAAGAATGGAAATGTAAAAGTAGAGGGAATTGGTTTGAAAAATATGCGTGCTAGAGTAAGTAGTATGAATGGGAGCCTTACAACAAATTTTCTAAAACCAAATGGGTTTGAGGTTAAGGCATTAATTCCATTTAAAAAATCAAAATAAGCAATGATAAATGTAGCAATAGTAGATGATCACAAAATGTTTAGAGATGGCGTAAAGTCAATGCTTGAGGCAGTAGATGGGATAAATATTATTTGGTCAGCATGCGATACAAAAGAAACACTGGAAAAATTAGAAATAAATGTACCGGAGGTAGTACTGATGGATATTACACTTGGAACAGAAAGTGGAATCACTCTTACAAAAATGATTCTTGAAAAGTTTCCTGATATTAAAATATTAGCAATATCTATGCATTATGAAGATAGCTATATTATAAAAATTTTAGAACTGGGAGCTAAAGGTTACTTACTAAAAGATGCTGGAGGAGAAGAAATGATAAATGCAATCAAGACCGTATCTGCTGGAGATACGTATTATAGCAACCATGTTTCTCAAGTTCTTATTAATCATATTACTAAGGGCACAAAACCAAAAGGTAAAGGAATGGCTATTCCACTTACCAAACGAGAGCAAGAAATCTTAACGCTTATAGCAAATGAGTATTCAAATCCAGATATTGCAAAGGAACTATTTATAAGTATTAGGACTGTTGACACTCATAGAAGAAATCTTTTGGATAAGCTAGATGTAAAAAACACTGCTGGTTTAGTTAAATATGCTGTTAAGTTTGGCCTTATCAAAATCTAATGATCCAATTAAAAAAAAGTATTTATGCTAAATATGTTTTAGCGCTTTTTGTTCTTAGCTCCTTCCTTTGGAAGTCCGCTATTAGCAATTTCCCCTATTTAGATCAAGGTCTAACAACCCTTAGGTTTATAGCTATGGTATTCTTGTTTTTACAAACTAGTATTATTTTCTATCGAATAAGAAATAATATTGGCTTTAGACAATCCGACAATATTATTGCTGCTATTTCAAATGCTTTTAAGATAATTGTATACTTCTCAATATTCTTTTTACTTCTTAGGTACAACGGTGTTAGTCCAATCCAATTTTTTACTTCAATTTCTATTGTTGCTGCAGCAATAGCCATCGTTTCCAAAGACTACTTAACATCCATTATAAGTGGATTCTTCATATCCTTCACAAAAATCATCAATATCGGCGATTATATCTCAATTGATGAAATTCGAGGAAAAGTTAAAGATATTAAATTGACGAAATTGTTCTTGGAAAACGACCAAGGTGAATTAATCATATTAGGAAATGAAAAAGTATTCTTAAGCGATATAATAAACCACTCAAAATCCAATAAACGAAGAATCAGTTTAGAGTTTGAGTTAGCGCCTTCCGAACTAAACGATATTGAAGAAATAGAAAAATCACTTATTGAAACCTTAAAGGAATTTGACCAACAGATTGTAGAGAACTCATTTTCACTAAGGGTAGACAATATTTTTATTGATAAAATTTGCTTTACTTTCTTCTACACGCTTGAAAAATTAGAGCCTGATACTGAAAAAGAAATTAGGAAGAAAACCATCAGGAACTTAATAAAGCTAATACAAATAAAAAACACTTCTATGTAGGTGTTTTACCTAGATAAAAAATAGGCTTTTCCCTCTATTTAGCTATGCATTCTTATTCGGAAATTTATATAAAATTTCTAAGAATGAAACACATACTCTTTTTATTGTTTTTTTTACTAGCAAATAGTATTGTTGCACAGTCAGTCATTAAGGGTTCTATTACAGATTCAAAAAATAATAGACTGTTAGACGATGTGGAAGTCAGTATCTACAATCTCAATGATGACGGTAAAATCTCTTCAGCATTTTCTAGTCAAAAAGGCAATTATATTTTACAAGTAAGCAAACCTGGTCAGTATGTAATCAGATGCTTGAGACAAGCTTATTATGATGTAGAAGTGTTTGTCGATGTAAAGACAGATACAGAAGATTTAAATATTAAAATGAATCGATTGCCTGGCTATGAATTTGAAGGTACTATAAAGGAGCTGATGAGTTATTCGAAAGGCATACTTGGGAAAGATTTAAAGAATGTAAAAGTTGAAGTTTACAATAATACTACTTCAAAAGAAATAATTATTATTGAAGATGACCCAGACAACAACTTTGCAGTAAATTTTGAACGTGGTAATCACTACACAATTCTACTTAGAAAGAAAGGATACTTTGCTAAAAGGATTGAGGTCTATGTAGATGTTGAGGCCTGTATACTTTGCTTCGAAGGGCTAGGCAGCTATGCTTCTCCTGAAATAGAATCAGCATTGACAAATAAAAATGAGAGAGGAAGCATTATTAGCAAAATTCCAATGAAAAAGATCATTCAGGATGAAAATATTGTTTTAGAAAATATCTACTATGATTATAACCAATGGAATATAAGAAAAGATGCAAGACCTTCTCTTGAAAACTTGGTTAACGTACTCCGTAGAAATCCTATCGTAATTGAGCTAAGTTCCCATACGGATAGTAGAGGAAAAGACGACTACAATATGGAGCTCTCACAAAAAAGAGCTCAATCAGCAGTTGATTATATAATTTCTAGAGGAATAAAGCCATCTAGAATATCTGCAACTGGATATGGAGAAACAATATTAAAAAATGAATGTTCTAATGATGTAAAATGCAGCGAGTCACAACATCAAGAAAATAGAAGAACCGAATTTAAGGTTACCTCATTTATTGAGGATTCAAATTTTGACCAAAAATCATTGAAAGAAATTATAGAACAAGAAAAGGCAAATGGTGCCCGGCTGAAAGAATCAATATTAATCTTTGATAACAATTAATATTTAAAATATGAAAAATAATATTACTCTAATTTTATTGCTCGTTATTCTCGGATCAAGTAATCTTTTATCTCAGAACACAAATCTGCTTTTACTTCGGAGCATAGAAGATAGGGTCGATGAATTAATACCAAAACTTGAATTAACAGAAATAGAAGCAAATAACCTTACTGGTATTTTGGCAAAATCAACAAGTAAGTTGGCAAGCTTAGATATGTTTGGCAGCAATATTGATGACAAAAGGGCTACTATTCTAGAAGATAGAGATAATGCAATTAAAAATATACTTGGAGCAAACAGATTAAAGGTTTTTAAGCTTCTTGAGGAAATTAAAGTTGAGGCACTTTATGAAGAATATCAGATCTTAGCAAAAGAATTAAATATAGGTTCAATAGCTAATGAAGCATTAATCGACTATCGACTAAAATATATTCTGCCAAAGCTATCAATGATAAATCAGGAATTTGTTAGCTCCTTAAGTATAGATAACATTATAAAATTAAAGGCAATTAGGTTTCAGTATTATTCATTTGCTGAAAGAATTGAGAAAAACTTGACAAATCCAGACATGTTTTTCAGCGATTATATTAGTAATGAACAGAAAAAAGACTTGAATGTGTTGCTTTCAAAATACAACACAAAAATGGAGTTGAGAAAAACAGAAATTGAAAAGCTAAGAACAAAATGGAGCAATGATCAAGATTTAATTATTGCAGATTTTTTAGCTGATCAAAATCTTTCTGTTGAACAAAAATTATTGATCAGTAAAGGACAGTTTAAAGTTAGGGAAGAATTATTTAACCTGCACCTGATAATGATCATACCACAAGATAAGCTGATGTATTTAGAAAATTTGGACCTTATGTTTAATCAACAACAATATTTTCAGAAAGTAATAAATAATTATAAGTAGGTATTTTACCTATATCAAAAAATACGTTTTTAAGCAGATAAAATAAGTCAAGTTATCCTGCATCTTTGAAGTATAAATAATAACACCAGATTAATTATATTAGAAAATTAAACTCAATGAAAAAATTAATTGTTTTTCTTTTAATCAGCTTTACACTTCAGTCTTGTATTAGCAAAAAGAAGTATCTCGACTTGGGATACGAATTAGAGAATTCAATAAATGACTTTAGAGAGGCTCAGCATAACTTAACTATTTGTAATAAAGAAAAAGGTTTATTGAAAGCTCAGGTTGATACAGAAGTTGCCAAATATCAATCCTTAAAAGATGCAAAAGATGAAGTAGAAATATCACTAAAGGAGCAAATTCAAGATTTGCAAAACCAAAGACAGCAGCAATATACACAAGTAGGAGATCTAACTGTACTTTCCAAGTCTGCAAACGAAAACATGAATCAAACTATAAAGCAGTTGGAGCAAAAAGATAAGTACATTAGAAATCTAATGGATGCGAAGTCTAAAGCTGACTCTTTAAATTTAGCTTTAGCAGTTAGTCTTAAATCCGTACTCAAAAAAGGAATTGACGATGAGGATATAGAAGTGAAAGTAGATAAAACAGTTGTTTTTATAAACCTATCAGACAAGATGCTTTTTGAATCAGGAAGTTATAAGTTGACTCCTAGATCGAGTGAGGTGTTATCAAAAATTGCAGAAATTATAAAATCAAAACCTGATCTTGAATTGATGGTTGAGGGTTATACAGATAATGTGCCTATTAAAAATAGCTGTATCGAAGACAACTGGGATCTAAGTGTAAAAAGATCTGCACAAGTAGTCAAGATATTACAAAAAGATTACGGGGTAAACCCAGATAAATTAATTGCAGCTGGAAGAGGTGAATACAATAAACTAGCTGACAATGCTTCTTCAGAAGGAAAGTCCATGAATAGAAGAACAAGAATCATATTAATGCCAAAACTTGGGCAATTTTATGACCTTTTGAAACCACAGACTGTAACGATAAACTAAAGAATAGGAAGTTTTTTTTGGCCTGGCATTATCTCCAACTTCTGATGAGGTTCGGAGATAATAAAGGGCCATTTTTTAAACTTAGGAATATGATGACCCTACTATTGTCAATGACTTGTACCAAGTTAAGACAGTAGAGGGTCATTTTAGTTTATTTTTCATAATTTCCGTTTCACAAACATTATTACAGTTAGAAATGATCACACTTATCTCCCAGTTTGGAAGCTCAATAAATTTCATTTGTATAGTAGGTTTATTAGCTGTCCTTGCTAGTTTTGTATTGAAAAAATTAAAGCAGCCTAAATTGGTTGCTTATATTTTGATTGGAATACTGATTGGACCATTTTCATTTGACTTGATCGAGAATCAAGACACAATCAAATTAATTGGTGAACTTGGTATTATCCTTTTGTTCTTTTTTATCGGGATGGAAATCGATCTCTCAAGTTTCCTCAAAGATTGGAAGCTAGCATTGTTTGGTACTCTCGCTCAATTATTTTTGAGCATTGCATCTGTATATTTAATTGGATACTTCTGGGGTTGGTCAACAACTAGGATACTTGTATTGGGTTGCGTAATAGCTCTTTCTAGTTCTGCCGTCATATTTAAACTTCTAGAAGAAAAAAACTTACTTAAGGAAAAGCTGGGGAGAAACGTGTCGAGTATACTTCTTTCACAAGACATAGCCATTGCACCTATCTTGATTTTCATTTCAATCATTGGTACAGATGGTCCCAATACTGAACCAATTTATTTAAAAATTATAGGAGGCTTGTTGTTGATCTCCATTATTGCATATATATCAATAAATAAAACCATAAACTGGCTACCTTTTAAATCTGCGATTAAAGATGATCATGAGATGCAAGTATTTCTAGCTTTGTTCTTCTGTTTTGCAGGTGCCTTGATTGCAAATGTTTTTGGAATATCGGAAGCACTTGGTGCGTTTGTTGGGGGCTTGGTGATGCATGCAGGTAATGCTACAAAGTGGATTCACAAAGCAATTCATTCCTTCCAAATTTTGTTTGTAGCTATATTTTTCATCAGTATTGGAGCACAATTAAATGTTAACTTTTTACTTTCGAACTGGCTAAATTTACTGTTTATGTTGATTGCTGTGTATACGACCAATCACTTCATCAATACATTAATTTTACGTGCATTTAAAAATAGCTGGAAGTCATCAATAGTTGGAGGTGCCTTACTAGGTCAGATTGGAGAATTGAGTTTTCTTATTTGTATGACAGCATTTAATGTAGGGATACTTAATCAGTTTTCATATGATTATACTATATCACTTATTTCATTGACAATATTTATAAGTCCAATCTGGATATTAATGACTGAAAAAATAGTTGAAAAATTAATTCCAAATACATACACTTAAGCCAATTTGAGGATTATTTAAATACGGGTATACAAGTATTAAATACAAAAGTTTAGCTTCCTAAGGCTATTGTTTTTTTTTCTACTTTTAGGTAGTATTTTATTACCGTCGTTGATAACAAACAATTAGTAGGATTGGCCAGACTATTTGACATATTTCAAGCTATCCTTGATGATAAAAATAAAGAAAAATGAAAAATCTATTATTAATATCAAATATTTCAGCTGATAATGAGCAGCTAATAGAATATGCTGCAAAATTTTGTAGACACTACGAATGCAAGTTGCACATATTTCATATGGCGGAAAACTCCTCCCCAGTTTTAGTCTCATCGCCGCGTTATTACGAAGAATTTGATATTGAATATGAAGCAAATAGTTCATTAAAAATATCTAAAAAAATAGTTGATATCACTTCTAAAATTCTAGATAGAGAATTCATACAAGTAAAAGTTGAAGTTGGGAATAAAAATAAAATTCTTACAAATTTCATCAATGAAAATTTTATCGATATGGTTGTAATTGGGAGTGTTGATTTCAATGGTAAATCTGATTTTAAGGAACATAAAAATTTCTTAATGAATGTAATTAACACACCATTATTGGTTGTACCTGAAAATCAATTGTTTGAACCATTATTACAATTCAACTTCTTAACTAAACATACCACAGCAGACTTAAATCATATTATTAAGCTGATTGAAATCTTTCCACAAACAGAGATTAAATTAACCCACTTAATCAGTTCTACTGAAGAAGCTATAGATAAAATGAAATCCGAAAAATGGGTAAAATATGTAAAAGAAAAGGCTGGAGAAACTATAAGTTATCAATCATTAAAGAACGATATAAAAGAATATATAAAGGATGAAAATTATTCAATTGTAAATCACTTTCACGCATTTGTATTTACAAGCCACAAAAGGAATTTTTGGTCAAGATTACTTGATCCGAGTACAACTCTAGGCTTCCTTACCTCATTAGAAATACCCGCCGTTGTATTTAAAGTTGAAAAAGAAGTTAGTTAATAAAAAATTCAATTACCAAAATATTTGAAAGCTGAGGCCAAATGGTTTCAGCTTTCCTTTTGTATTATACTATCTTAGGTCAAGCATTTATCAAGAAAGCATATTTATGAAAATTTCATTAACAATAAATGGAGAACATAAAACCATTGACGTAGATGGTAGTTCACCTTTATTATGGGTTATCAGAGATGACCTAGATTTGAAGGGAACCAAGTTTGGATGTGGAATTTCTGCCTGCGGTGCTTGCACAGTTCATATTGAAGGTGTGGCGGTCAGGTCTTGTATCTACCCTACAGAAATGGCTCAAGGCAAAAATGTCACCACCATCGAAGGGCTTTCTGCAGGAGATAAAAAACATCCTGTCCAACAAGCTTGGATTGAGGAGATTGTTCCACAATGTGGTTATTGTCAATCTGGATTTATCATGGCGACTGCTGCCTTACTAAAAGAAAACTCAAATCCGACAGATGAGGAAATAGATAATGCAATTACAAACATCTGTAGATGTGGTACCTACACAAGAATTCGAAAGGCAATTCACAAAGCAGCAGAACTTACCATCAACATCGATTAATCAAGTGCAAATCTGAATAAAGTATCATGTCAAATAATAATCAAAAAAGCAAACAAATTAGTAAGTCGCGTCGAAAGTTTCTCGTCAAAGGAGGCTTAGGTACTATAGGTATACTTGCAATAGGCACTGTTGTTTTTAGGAACCCATTAAGGAGGGTGGCCTTTGGTGTTTCTGATTCTTTCATTACTCCCTATTCCGGAACAGGTACTGAGGCAAATTTATGGTTTGAAATAACAGAGAAAAATAGATTGCTTATTCATTCTTCTAAAGTAGAAATGGGCCAAGGTGTGTTTACTGGAATTGCACAGATTGTTGCTGATGAAATAGATTTTGACATTTCACAAATTGATGTGAAAGCTGCAGAATCAGATACTGGGGTTGTTGATAGACTTGGAACTGGAGGAAGTTTATCAATTGCATCTCTGTTTCAACCATTAAGAGAAATGGCAGCTACAATGCGCGAGATGGTGAAAAATGAAGCAGCCATAAAATTAAATGTTGAACTTGAAAAGCTAATTACTTCCAAGGGAATAATCTCAGTCGGAATTAACTCACTAACATTTGCGGAAGCGATAAAAGATGTAGACAAATGGAAATTACCTAAGACTCCAAAACTAAGAGCTATCAAAGATTACAAATTTGTGGGCAAATCAGTCCCAAGATTGGACTTGGAAGCAAAGGTTACAGGAAAACCAATTTTTGGAATAGATGCTGTCATGGAGGGGATGAAATATGCATCGGTGCTGAGGCCTGAAAAAATAGGTGCCGCCATAAAAAACGTCAATACAACTGCAGCAGAAAAAATGCCCGGCAATATCATAATTGTAAAACAAGATGGCTGGATTGGAGTTGTTGCTGATAGTTTTGCCGAAGCATTGGCAGCAAAAAATGAAATTGAAGTTGAGTGGTACACTCCAAAAGAATGGACAGAGGATGAGCTAAGAGAATATATAAAGATTGGTAATGGGGATAAAATGGTAACCCAAAAGAAAGGTTCCAAGCTTGATGATGATGATGATGGAGATGTAGTAACTTTAGAGTTTACAAGTCCTCTAGGCGCGCACGCACAGATCGAACCAAATGGCGCTGTTGCTTCGGTGAAAGATGGCAAAGCTACTATCATACTTTCCACGCAGGTAATAAGAATAACCCAAGCGCAAGTTGCAGATGCATTAGGTTTTGCAAAGAAAGATGTAAATATTATTCCAACATATCTTGGCGGTGGTTTTGGGAGAAGGCTCAACACAAACCATGCAGTGATAGCTGCGAAAATGTCAAGAGAAATTGGCAAGCCTGTAAAATATTTTTTTACCAGAAAAGAAGAATTTCAAAACGATACATTCAGACCACCAACCCATCATATTGTAAGAGGAAAACTAAATGCAGAAAACAAGTTGGTAAATTTTGAACATCATTATGCAAGTGGAGATGTTGCTATCAATTCTGCCTTATTACCCGGGGTTGCACACACATTTATGGGCACTGATATCGGTGTTATGCGAGGAGCGAATATCATGTACGATGCAGTTCCAAATATAAGAGCAGTGCAATGGCATAGAACCCTACCCTTTGCAACAAGTTGGTGGAGAAGTCTCGGCTTACTTGCCAATACGTTTGCGATTGAAAGCTTCATAGATGAGATGGCTATAAAGGCAGGGGTTAATGCTGGAGAGTTTAGGCTAGGTCTACTTGACAAAGAAGCAAAGCAAGACAGAATCAGAAAGGTTATCGAAGAAGTTATAGAAAAATCGGAATACACAGAACATGTATTGGGAAGCACTGCAATGGGACTTGCGGCATCGTTTGATGCAGGAAGTCCATGTGCACATGTTGTAGTGGTAACTGTCAAGGAAAATCAAATCAAAGTAGACAAGGTAACCTGTGTTTTGGATTGCGGTCTCGCCGTAAATCCAGATCAGGTAAGAGCTCAATGTGAGGGTTCTATAAATATGGGCATAAGTGCTTCACTCCACGAAGCTATGACTATAAAAAATGGTGCATTGTATCCAGAAAATTTTGGTCTTTATAAAATGGCAGTGCTTAAGCATTCTCCAAAAGAAATCGATGTCCATCTAATACAGGGAGTTGATCAACCATTACCGGTAGGAGAACCACCACTTGGCCCAATAGCAGCTGCGATTGGCAATGCGGTAAGGAGAATTACTGGGGAGAGGCTAACTGATTTGCCGCTTGAGGTTTAGGGTTTAGGGTTTAGGGTTTAGGATTTAGAATTTAGAAAAATTAGCTGGAAGCCAAGATCTATAATTAGAAAAACAAAAGCAGAGGTTAAAATTTTAGGGGAAAACATGTAGAGGTAAGGATGTAATTTGATTCAAATTAATTATAAAAATTTTTTGCTGACAACAATTTGTTTTATGTTGCGACAGCGAACCAGAGCGACTTGAGAAATCCAAAGTCTCAAACACTAAGTCGTATTAATCTAGCTTGCAAGGGGTTACAAATCTAAGGTACAGTCATTTAATACTAATAAAACAATTTTCTTATGAAACCAAATTACACTTATTTGGTATTGCTATGCATTTCAATAGTTTATAGTAATACTAGTTTTTCACAATCTATTTTTTCATCCAGTAAAGGTCAAATCCAAGCTCAAGAAATATTTCTTGATTGGTCCGTAGGAGAAACAATGATTACGACTGTTTATGGTGAGCAAAATTATACTCAAGGTTTTCATCAACCATTGATTGGGTGTTGTCCAATTCCTGTAGAGCCAAAAATAGACGATTTTAATTCTTCGTCAATTGGCCAGCAATCAGAATTATTTCTTTTCCCGAATCCTGTAGAGCAACATTTAAATATAGAAATAACAATTCCTAATGAAGGTGTGTGGTTTCTTGCAATTTATGACGCTACAGGAAAGCTAGTGCATTTTGATAATCAATATTGGTCGAGCGGATATAAAATATCTAAAAGTATTGATGTAAGTTATTATGAAGCAGGACAATATTATGCTCGAATTTACAAAGGCGACTTTTCTTCAATAAAGAAATTTCATGTTACTCATTAAATTAATATAGAACTAACCAAAATTAAAAAAATGAAAAATTTAAATATTTTAAACCTAATTATTTTTCTATTCCTTTCTAATTTTTTGATAGGACAAGAACAATCCAAAACTTGCAAATCTTATGAAGCATTAGTCAAATCATATACATCAAATGATGTTATTTCTGCTGCTGAATTAAAAGTTCAGATTACCGTCATAAAAGATGAACAAACACTTTATGTAGAAAATCATGATTTGATCAGTGATGAACAAGGCAAAGTCGAATTTACGTTAGGGATGGGATTCTCTTCTCAAAATTTTGCATTGCTAGACTTCGAAACATTGAGAGATAAAGAAGTAAGGTTAAACATTATTGATCAAAATCCAATTATATATAGATTGGCAATGACACGACTTACTTGTGAAAACTCAGCTCCAGCCTGTATGAATTATCAAGCAGTGGTACGAGATGATGAGGGGTTTCCAATCACAGATAAAGAAATTGGTATGAGGGTTTCTGTTGTTGACGAAAACTTAGTTGCTGTTTATTCTGAAGAACATAAGCTTCTAAGTAATAGTTACGGAATGCTTTCTGCATCAATTGGAGAAGGTGTAAGCATTGATGAATTTGAAGACATTGACTGGAAGGTTGGTGGTCCATATTCATTAAGAATAGAAATAGATTCAGATGGTGGCACTAACTATCAAACATCAGAAGTTCAAAAACTTGCATCTGTTGCTTACGCACTAAACCTAAATGATCAAGTTGGTCCTACTGGACCGGCTGGTCCAATAGGACCACAAGGTGTAGAAGGGCCTAAAGGAGAACCAGGTATAAATGGAAATGTTGGACCAGCAGGTCTTCCTGGACCTGTAGGGCCAATTGGACCAAAAGGATTGAATGGTGAAGATGGAGCAACGGGACCAGCAGGATTAACCGGACCAGCAGGAACAACGGGAGCAACTGGAGCAACTGGAGCAGCTGGGCCAGCAGGAGCAATTGGAGCAACGGGAGCAACTGGAGCAGCTGGGCCAGCAGGAGCAACGGGAGCAACTGGACCAGCAGGACCTCAAGGGTTTCAAGGACCAATAGGACCTATTGGGGCGACTGGAGCAACCGGACCAGCAGGTGCTATAGGACCACAAGGGCCTCAAGGAATTCCAGGAACATCAACCGGAGCAACAGGTCCACAGGGACCAATAGGTGCAACTGGACCTCAAGGACCAGCGGGACCAACGGGTGCAACGGGTGCAACTGGAGCAGCTGGACCAGCAGGTCTTGATGGATTGGATGGAGCAATAGGTGCAACTGGACCTGTAGGACCTCAAGGACCAGCAGGTCTTGATGGATTGGATGGAGCAATAGGTGCAACTGGACCTGTAGGACCTCAAGGACCAACGGGTGAAACGGGTGCAACTGGAGCAGCTGGACCAGCAGGTCTTGATGGATTAGATGGAGCAATAGGTGCAACTGGACCTGCAGGACCTCAAGGACCAGCGGGACCAACGGGTGCAACTGGATCTTCAGGGCCAGCAGGACCGCAAGGACCATCAGGACAAACAGGCGCGACTGGACCTTCAGGGCCAGCGGGACCGCAAGGACCAATGGGAATTGAAGAAATAAGAATTCTTGATAATGTTTTACAGTATATCAATGGGTCAGGTGAGGTAGTGGATCTAGATTTATGTCAGGCTATTGATTTCTGTGGTACGTCGATTGGATTTAATAGCAACGACCAAAATCAAATTACAGAGTCTCAAGTTTGGTATATTATAGCAGTAGAAAAAAAATACCCACATTCAATTCTAGGAGAAATAAAAACCATTGCTTCTAAGATTGCACCTGATGGTTGGCTACTTTGTAACGGCCAAAATATACTAACAGATGATTATCCAGACTTATACAAGGTTATAAAAACTAGCTTTGGTGGAGATGAAAAATCTTTCAATATTCCAGACTTAAATAAAGCTTCGGATTATACAGTAGAAAAAGAATAGAAGAAAAATTAATCCTTTTTTATACTAGCTTGGTGAGCCTTACATAATAGTAAGGCTCACTATTTTATAAGAGGGTGGTAGCACAATGTCATTTAGTAAGCTAAATTATTTGTTTTCGAGTGTCTTTCTTTCCTTGTAAATAGCAGAAGTTCTATTTTCCAAACAGTAGTTTTCAGCGGGCATATCAGCATTTTAATATCAAATATTTTCTTTGTGTTTTAAACTTCCACCCCGGACGTTACCAAAGAAATCATATCCCTAAATTAAATGACATTGAGCTAGAAGCATCCTAAATCTAATTTAGTAGATTTAGGCAGATGGAATCAATACCAATAATTAACCTTCAATACCAAAGCTCGATTGTTGGTCTGGATATCTCGCTGGCCAGGCATACCATTATATACATCGTAGTTATCAATAAATACCAAAAACACATCAGACATTGGAGCAAATCTCCATTGTAGCCTTGAGTTGATTCCCATAAATTCACTTTGGTCGATGTATTGGAATAAGGTTGTCCAAAGTAGATTTCTATTAAATCCAATTTCTAATTTGCTCAAAAAAGCTGTAATGATTTCATTGCCGTACGGTTCTGGAAAATCCAACTTATTCCATTGGTAACCAAAGCTTAAATTACCCCAAGGTTGTACTCTGAAGTTGACATCTACATCTGCTCGATTCAATCTTCCATTATAAAATCCACCGGTTTGTGCACCAACACCAAACCTTACTAACTTTCTTTGATCAGAAGAGTAGTTTGCTGATATGGATGAGAACTTATATCTCGTTGCAGCTAAGGGCTCTCCACTTGACACAAAACTAAACGGATAAATAAGATCTACTTCATTTCTAGCAATTCCAATATCAAAATTTGCTGTGGAACGAAGAGCAAGATTGTAACTAATCTCATTCAATAATTCATTGAAACTCCAATCTGGGTTTGTGTAATATACATTTGTTGTATTGATTGTATGTCTTGTTACCTTTCCTTCTTGTGGCCTTATTCGATAACTGACACTTGCAATGTTATCATTAAAGCCAATACGGATGGAAGTATCCCTAACTGCATCATAATTTCTAATCCGTTGCACAAAGCCCATATCGGCAAAATAATTTTCCTGAATCGTTGCGCTGGCCAATAGCAATTCCCATTTGGGATCATTGTATGCTGCACCATAGGTATAAAATCCAACCTTGTCCGAGATGTCATGTTTGAAAGAATGATTAGCATTTACCCATGCTGAAATCTTACCATCACTACTAAGGTAACTAGCTTCAACACTCGTATTACGTCCGTAATCATTGGAAATAGTCTCTGTACCATCAAATGCTTGTCGGTTAAGAAACATTGCCTTAATGTAGGATCTCCCAAAATTCCTTTGCACGGTTACGGCGCTTTGATTTTGGGCAGAAGTGTTATCACTTTTTTGAGAATGAATATTCATCAATCCTATGCGGGTATTTTTATTTATGTTTCCAGTCAATCTAGCTCCATATAAAATCGGTACTGCTTGACGACTGCGATCAAGCCCTATCCTTCTCGAAAAAAAAGGTCGGACTGCTGGATAACCAGAATCAGAAAACAAATCACTATTCTCTAAAAAGAATGTTCGTTTTTCTGGAAGGAAAATATTGAAACGTGTAAGATTGGTCACCAATTCATCTACCTCAATTTGTGAAAAATCAGGATTGAAAGTTAGGTCAAGATTAAGAGTAGGGGTAACTGAAATTCTACCATCAAGGCCTGCACTAGCCTGTAAGTTTGTGTCTTCGCCAACGTTTTTGGAAACAGAACCAGTAACATAAGGTATAAGATTAAAATTTCCCTTTTTGGGGATCGGTGCTTTGTCAAATACTAAGGCTCCTGCAAAGGCAACATTAGGTGGCCAAAAAGATTCTGGAACCGCTGTCCAATTATGGTATTCGTTTTCGTTGATATGGTTGCGTACAAAGTTCATACCCCACTCTGTGTCCTCGGGACTAAATCTTAAAATTCTAAAAGGGATAGCCATTTCCATCGACCAGAAATCATCTTCAACATGAACCTCATTAAACCACTTGTTGCTCCAGTCGCTGTTGATATCATCTAAAGTCCTCAATGCATCCCATTGCTGACCTGAAGCACTTGTACCAAAAATAAAACCATTGGTCAAAGTGTTAAGTGGATCAAGAATAATTGCTATACCATCGTTGTCCCAATATTCATCTCGCTTTAGTGATTGGATAATAATATCCTCCTTTTGATAACATCTAGCGGCTACATAAAGATTGTCCTTGTCATAGCTGAGCATGACTTCTGTTCTAGGGTCTGCATCATCTGCAAAAAATGGAGTCTTCTGCCAAAAGTCTGAACCAACATTGGCCTCTTGCCAAACCGACTCTGTGAGTTTGCCATCGATGACAATTGGTTCGGCAGCTTCTGTGATTTCTAACCTGAAAATTTTTTTAAAATCTTTTACAGCAGGTTGCGCAAAAACTCCGCAGTTTAGAATTATAAAAACATTAATGATTAATACCTTTTTCAAGTGTTATTGTTTAACTAAACTCAAAGCTAATTGTTCTCTATTGATAAATATCATATGTCACATTATTATCAAGTTTTTAACTTCTTTGAAAGTTAAAAAAAAGAGAGCTAGTATTACTACTACCCCTCTTCTAGATCTATGTTTTTACTGCGATTAGCATGCTTCTTTCGCTTCTCGCAAATCTTGGTCGCTTTCTAGTTGTTGGAGTGTGCCATCTTCGAAGATGATCTCTATTGGATATACAAATTCCGGTTTTATTTCTGCGTCTGGATTTGCATCATACCAATCTTTCATTGCAAGTCTTAACTCTTCTAAATTTTCACCTGTTATAATTTCGCCACCAATATTTACAGATAGTGGAAAAACAAAATTGAAGCAAATATCCTCAGCACTTACAATTCTATCTTCACATGCATCTTTTATTCTTTTCAGCTCATCATCTGAGTTAAGTGTAATTATTTCTTCTTTGAAATTAATATCAATTGGATAATTAATCGATGGTCTTTCTTCTGAAGTAGGATTGGCTTCATACCAATCTTTTAAGCCAGTATCATCGTCGGCCGCTAAGTTTACACTTGACCCATCAGGCATGCTAAAACTGATTGGGTAGATGAAGTTAAAGCAACTTTCTTTAAAATCCCACTTATCCTCACACGCTTCTTTTATTCTTATTAACTCATCGTTATTATATACAGGAATAAGTTCGTCTTGAAATGTAACTTGAATTGGAAAAATCAAAGAGGGTCTTTGTTCTGTCTCAGTATTTTCTTCGTACCAATCTTTCAATTCATCATCTAGATCATTTTCTAAGACAATGGTAGAGCCATCTGGCATTTCATAACGGATTGGGTAACTAAAAGTGTAACAATCATCTGCTGGAAGAACTCCTGCCAATGCTCCATCAAAGGATTCCAGTTCGAATGTTTTAGCCTCCTCTTGCTTTTTGTCTATTGGTTCGCCTTTTTCACAAGAACTAAAAGCTAGGATCGCAAATATTAGAATAATGAAATTACTTAAATACTTCATGAGTTGAATTCTTTCCACAAAATTATGAAATAATAAGGACTTATGCTTTAAAAAGACTCGCTGCGCTTACTTGCTGAAGACATTAGGACAAGCTTCGCTTCCAGCTAAATACGGGGATTAAACCTAATTGCTGCTGAAGAACTGTCTCATCTAGAAATTCATCAAAATAATAAAACCCATCATTTTTTTGATTTAGTAGGTTTTGAATATCCAGAGAAAGAATTGACTTTCCAAACTCGTACTGAATTCTTAGGTCAAGTCTATTGTATGGAGAGAGTTGCAAAGCAGAATTACGATTAAAGTAGTCATAGCCCCCACCTCTTATATGAAAGGCAGAATTTATTAAAAAATCATTTTCACTTTTAACTTTCCACGATTTTGAAAAATTGAAATTGGCGATGTAGTTAAAGTTGGTTGAGGCATTTAGATCATTTTCTAGTTCTTGCCTAACTACTCGATTGTGTCTAAAATCAAATAGAGTAACATTAGCATTTAGATAAAATCCATTCTCAAACTGTTGGTCATACATCATCTCAATACCATAATTATTGGCAACACCTAAATTTTCTAACGTAGGAAAATCATTTAGATATGGAACATTTAATGTGGGTGAAAAGCCTAAAGTATTTAAAGGTAAATCGTAGAGGTGGTGATAAAAAAGTTGAACCAAAAATTTCTGATTTTTTATAAACTCTGCTTTATAACTAACAGACGCATTGAAGCTTTTATTTCTTTGTAATCCTCTATTACTCCCTGACCCAAATACTTCAGGAGTTTGTTCTTGAGAAGTTAATGAGCTTCCAAGTTCAATACTTGAGGAACTAAATTGTCTTGAAGCAATAAGTGAAATTTCTGGTGTAATCTCCTCATTATAGAATTCTACTTTAGGGCCAAGCTTTGCGCTAAAAGAATATCGATCATTGAACCACCGATACCTTAATGCTAAGATCATGAAGTTTGTATATGTTTGCAGATTAGATTCAGGAAACATTTGAAACATGTCAGAATAACTGCTATTGATTAGTACATCAAAGTTTTTAATGTCATTCGGAAAAATAGGAATCTTACCAGCATAAGAAATTTTGTAATTTCGAAATTCTGCCTTAGGATTGACAAAAATAAAATCAGATTCAGCAGTACGAGTATCTTGCTTGTTGGAAAACATTAAGCTGTGCTTCATTCTTTTTTTCTCAAAGACCAAACCAGAGTAAAAAAAATAGGACTTAAAGTCAACATTCGTTAGATCTTTCTGGAATTCTGCATCAGAAAATTCATTGACACCTCTAAAGATATTTGAACTAAATCCACCTCCCGAAATAAGATTAAGATGTTCTGTTAGTCCCGCTTGCAGAAAGCCATCGCTAAAAGCTATTTTCTCTCCACCAAAATCCACACCTAATTGCCCTAAAAGACCTACGGTGGAATATCGAAAATGCGTCTTTATAGGGATTTTTGACTTCTTTGATTGTGTGCCAAGTTCAAGGCCAAGCAATCCTACTTTAAAAAAGTTTTCACTTTCAGATAAAAAATTAAAATTGGCAACACCACCAACTGTTGTCGGTGTGTTTTCAACATGTGTATTTGCGTGGAAGCTGAATGTATTAATGACATCAAAAGGAATTCCTAATACTCCACCAGCACTTTGGCTTGAAAGATCACTAAAGGTTCCTGCATTACTCGTATGATTTGGGTTTACAATTTCTGCTCCATGAATTGTCCATTTGGTAAAATCAGAAGGCAAACCATGATATATTATTCCATTCGCTTGATCATTCCCTGTAGAAATTCCAACACTCCTTTTTAAAACTCTAGAGGGGTCATCGAAGGTACCTGCCAGTTCTTTTGCATCTTTTGTAACATAAACACTGTTATGCCTAAGTTTAAATTGATTACTCAGGGGGTGGTCAGATACGACCAAGGTGTCACTTAAGTACTGAAGCGAAAAAGTATCTATTTGCCCAATTGCACTAGGAGTAAATCCTATCACACAAACAACACACACCATCAAAAAATTCTTCATCATTTGGTTTTGCTAAGTACTAGCTAATCCCTAAAATATTATTTAGTAAATCTTGATCTTTTGCTCCTCCTGCAAAATCATCAAAGGCTTTTTCTGTTACATTGATAATGTGATGATTTACAAAATCGGAACCTTCACTTGCTCCTTGTTCGGGAGATTTAATGCAACACTCCCACTCTACTACTGCCCATCCGTCAAATCCATATTGAGATAGCTTGCTGAAAATCGCAGAAAAATCTACTTGGCCATCGCCCAGTGATCTAAATCTTCCGGCACGGTTTACCCAAGATTGATATCCGCCATAGACACCTTGTCTTCCTGACGGATTAAACTCTGCATCCTTTACATGGAACATTTTGATGCGTTCATGATAGAGGTCAATATATTCTAGGTAATCTAATTGTTGTAAAAGAAAATGACTTGGGTCATATAGCAAGCAAGCTCTTGGGTGATTGTCAGCAGCCTCTAAAAACATTTCATAACTCGCTCCGTCAAAAAGATCTTCTCCAGGGTGGACTTCATAACATACATCGACTCCACATTCGTCAAAGCTATTGAGTATTGGTTTCCATCGATTAGCAAGTGCTTTAAAACCCGTTTCTACCAAACCACCTGGTCTTTGTGGCCATGGATAAACAGTGTGCCACATCAATGAACCAGAAAAAGTTGCATGTGCTTTTATTCCTAAGTTTTGACTTGCTTTTCCAGCATTGATGACTTGCTGCACTGCCCATGCCGTTCTTTCTTTTGGCTTTCCATGAAGCTCTTTGGGAGCGAAAGTGTCAAACATAAGGTCGTAGGCAGGATTGACTGCTACCAACTGACCCTGTAAGTGTGTTGAAAGTTCTGATATTACTAACCCATGAGCAGCAATCTTACCCTTTAATTCGTCACAGTAATCCTTGCTTTCCGCTGCAAGACTTAAGTCTATAACTCTAGAGTCCCATGTCGGCAATTGCACGGCTTTGTAGCCATGATTGGCAACCCACTTGCATATCGTATCTAAATCATTGAAAGGTGCTTCATCACCCATAAATTGAGCTAAAAATAGAGCAGGTCCTTTGATTGTTTTCATATCACTTTGTTTTGCTCTAAAATAAACAGAAAATCAATCTTTTATGCCTACATCTCTAACTTCTATCTTCCAGCCGGTAGATTGAGCGGCTACGGTCAACATATCTATAAGATCAGCCTTTTGTTCCTCAGCAATTTTAAACAAATCACTATCTTTTACAATGGCGGCGGCATAATTTTTTGCTTTCTCATTTATCTCATTTAGTTCTTGTTCCGAGAATGAATTAAATGTACCCTCTTGTATATCATAATAATCTAAGTCATGATCTATGGCGAGCAATTCTGCTGGGCCAATCGAGTCTATAAAAATCGTCTTACTCGCATCATCAACGGTGAACCTTGCTTTTTCAAAATCATAACCCACAAGAACTTTTGCATTTACACGAACCAATATTTTTTTGCGGAAAGGAGATATGTCATAGTATTGATAATCTTTGTAATCATAGATTTCAGAAATTTGACCTTCAGCAGCAACAAATTTGAAAACTTTTTGCATTTTCTCCATCATTGTGTTGGCAGATTCAGTTACTTGAGGTTCGCCAAAATTTTTCTTGAAGCCAATATACCATCCGACGGTTCCAGCCAAAATAATTGCCAGAATGATGAGTAAAAAATTTTTGTTTCTTTTCATTTTGCTTCTACTAGAGGATACTTTAAACCTTCATAACTTGAAAGTACTGCTTTTACTGATCCGACAGTTACGGGTGATTCAATAAGGAGTGGGATTTTATTATCGTCATCACTTATGTAAATGTTCATGACCGCTTCTTCAGTAAATACATTTCCTGTAACCAAAGTTGGTTGAAATACAGTAACATTATACTTACCTAATTCTTTAATTTTTTTCTTAGAAATTTGTTCAGTGTAATTTAAATTTAGTGAGAATAATTCTTTATCAAAAAACACATCCATAGGTAATTTATCTCCAGGTGAAAGTACATCGACATCTGTATTTCTTAAGGCATAAATGATGCTTAATAAATCATGAGTACAATGGTCGAGAGTAAAACTTTGTTCTTTTGCATTGTTCTTAGTTTTACCAATGTATTCCTTTACAATGTATTCCTCTTGATCAAATGCAATAGAGTCATAACGAATGTATTTTCCTTCTTCAACATCTCTTAGAAAATGAGTGGGTAATAAGGTAGCTGTATCAACTTTACTTTCAAAGTAATCTCTTACTTTGAAAACTGAATCATATCGTTTGTAGGTAGTTCCATTACAAATAAAGTGGTACTGATCTCCAGCTTGATTTACTTCAAAAGTTACTTCACCTGCAGAAATCCAAAGGTATCCCCAATTGTAATAAACCGTATAAGTCAGTTTTTCTCCGACAAGAAAATTTTCATTGGTCATACCGCAGGGCATTTCCTTTGTAGATGGGAAATCCTGTGCATAGATACTTCCAAGGCTAAGAAGTAAGAATGCCAATATTTTAATGTATTTAAGTTTTTTTTCCAAATCCAATTGTTTCAAATAAACTGGTTTTCCATAATAGTATCAATCCACACAACGCAGGTAAGAGCAAATTAATTATCCACAAGCTAAAGGTCGTAGCTAATATTGAGATTTCGTTAACATTAAACGATGAAAATACCAATAAAGCAATTTCCCCTCTCGCTAATAAACTTATCATCCCTGGCAATGGAATGCTTGATTGTATTAAATATATAACGGCAACGCAAGCATAAAGTGACCATACATCTATATCGACGCCAAAGTAAAAGAGAAGTAATGCATACTGGCTTAAAAAAACGATGTATCGCAGGGTTGAAAGGATTAATAGGTAAATAAGCGATCGTTTTGAAAACTGATAGGCATTAAAAGAACCCCAGTTTTTAAGCTTTGCAAGGTATTTTTCTACATTAAACATTCTTTCAATTAACTTCAAATTAAAAAATAAAAGAAGTAAGAGTGCTAAACTAATTGTCCCGGTAAGCAGAATGCTATTTACCGAAAGGTCAAAAAATAACTTTTCATTTTCTGCAAATAACAAAACCGCAACAATTCCAAAAATTAGGATTGAGATGTTTAGTGATAGACTGGTCAGAAAATTTGCCTTTACAGAAAGCCAATTTTTATCAGAGGGAACAGCCAATAATCTACCGGCATACTCTCCTACTCTTTGTGGCGAAATCATGCCTAAGGTTACTCCCATTAAAACAGCTTGTAGAGATTTTTTAAAGCTGATGGCGAAATGTTGGTTTACTAATTTTCGCCAACGAATTGTTTCTAATAACCAATTGGGAAACATCAAAATGATGCACGCAATTAAAAACCATGAATTGGAACCTGTCCATTGCGTTTTGAATCGAAGAAATAAATCTGAAAAATCGTGGAAAATAAAAAGCTGTCGATAAACTATATAAATCAGCAATATTGCGATGAGCAGCTTTATAAAAAGGGAAAGATATTTTCTTTGGTTATCCTGCATTGGAGCTTAAAGATGCAGAAAGTTCAATATATTAAAAATACAAGTCATATATATTCTATCTTTGAACTGAAATATTTGATGAAGTGAGCTCAAAATCAAACTTACCATATAAAATTCTAGGCGTTGATCCCGGCACTACTGTTATGGGTTATGCAATATTAGAGATTGTGGATAGGAAACCAAGACTTATCACCATGGGTGTGTTTAAGCTAGGTGGGTTTGAGGACCATCAGACTAAATTGAAAGAAATTTTTCTCCAGCTCCAAGAAATAATTGAAACTTATAGACCTAAAGAAATGGCAATTGAGGCACCCTTTTACGGAAAGAATGTGCAATCCATGTTGAAACTCGGACGAGCTCAGGGTGTTTCTATGGCAGCAGGGATGACGATGGGATTGAAGATTCATGAATATTCTCCAAAAAAAATCAAGCAATCAATAACTGGAAATGGAAACGCCTCCAAGGAACAGATTGCTGCGATGCTAACGAATATGCTTAATATAAAAATTCAATCTAAGTATTTAGATGCGACAGATGCATTGGCTGCAGCGATGACCTATTACCATGCTTCTAGTTCTCCATTGGTTGGAGAAAAATCTTATTCAAATTGGAAACAATTTTTGAGCGACAATCCAGATAGGCTTCAATAGATCATTTTAGAACTTACTTGTTTGGCTATCTGCTCAAACTCTTCTTTCGGAAATTTAAGCTTTGGTTTTGTAATGCTCATATCCATTGTATCATTAATTGGGATTAAGTGTACATGAGCATGAGGAACTTCTAGCCCAAACACCATCATCCCAATACGGTTACAAGGGATAACTGCTTCAATGGCGGCTCCCACTTTTTTGGAGAACGTCATAAGTCCTTGATAATTGTCATCAGGCAAATCAAAAATATAATCAACTTCTTTTTTAGGAACAACTAAGGTGTGACCCTTTGACATAGGATTGATGTCTAGGAAAGCAAAATAATTTTCATCTTCGGCAATTTTATAAGAAGGAATATCTCCGTTGATGATTTTAGTAAAGATGCTTGCCATTAGATAGATATCTCTTTGATCTCAAATTGTATTGAACCTTTTGGTGTTTTTACTTCAGCAATATCTCCAACAGCTTTACCAAGTAATCCTTGACCAATAGGTGAATTGATAGAGATTTTCTTTTCGCGAATACTCGCTTCTGTTTCAGAAACCAATTTGTATTCAAATTCTTTCTTTGTAGCTACGTTTACAATTTTGACTTTTGCCAAAATAGTAACCTTCGATGTATCAATATCATCTACGCTTATGATTCTTGCATTAGACATAGCTTTTTCTAGGCCATTGATTTTAGCTTCTAATAAACCTTGAGCATCTTTCGCTGCATCATATTCAGCATTTTCAGAAAGGTCTCCTTTTTCTCTTGCTTCAGCAATGGCTGCTGATGCCTCTCTTCTAGCATCAGTTTTTAAGTAGTCTAATTCCTTCTTCAACTTGTCATAACCCTCTTGAGTCATATAACTGTACCCAGACATAATTATGATTTTTTATGATTAATAAATGATTCTTTTAAAACTAAAGAGAAGACGTCTCCATCCGAAGATGAAAACGTCTTTTCTATATATTTTAAGGCTTTTTAAGGCCTATTATGTACAAATGTAGTTAAAATGATAGTCTTATGCCAAAATTGTGAGTTCCTCTGAATGGGTTGGTAGTCCTATATGCATAATCAATGCCCAATTTGTTGGTAGAACCTTTCTTAAGTGGAACATTCAAAGTACCTCCAGCACTAACTCCAGAATAGATATTTTCTGTTCCTGCCGTTGTGGATCCTATTTCATATTTATAACCACCTCTTAAGGTAATCAGATCTCCGTAATAAAGTTCAACTCCTCCTCCTACTTGATCTCTGGAAAAGGCATTTGAAGTAAAGTTGGCAAGTCCTCTGATATAAATATCTTCGCTAAGATAAAAATCATAAGAGAAACCAATATTCAAAACTGATGGCAAATCAAAACCTTCAGCTCTTGCATCAAATTTCCTTGGATCTTGATCCGGGTTAACTACAACTTCTCTTGAAAGTCCTTCCCCTGAAAATCTTAGTGGAGTACCTATGTTTCTCAATGAGATACCTAATTTAAAATTATCTCTATCTCCAGATACATATTGAACACCAGCATCAATTGCCAATCCAAACGCTGACAAGCTTGGTAAGGTTTCAGAAATAGCTCTACCCAATATTCCTACAGAAATTTTGTTTTCATAAGTGTAAGAATATCCAACACCAAGATTTACAAAACTCGGAGAGAAAAATGCTCCATTACCTCCAGGTTGTTCTACTGTTGTAACTGGAATTTCTCCAAAGTCTAGGATGGCAAGACTAAAACCAAAAGCACCATTACCTTTTCCTCTTTGGGCGTAACCTATAGAATTGTGCTGTAAGGTAGATCCTTCGTACAATCTTGTGTTTCCCATATAAATTTCTCTACCGGAAAGTCTTCCAATTCCAGCAGGGTTTAATCGAAGTGCTTCTACTCCGGAAGCAAAGGATGTACCCATTGAGTGTAATCCTGCACTTCTAGCCCATGGATTTAACAAAAGCTCACCTGCTCCTGCTTCTCCTTGTCTATCTGGGTTCCCCGCAAAACACATTGTAGCGATGGAAGCTGATAGTATAAGTGTGTATAAAACTCTTTTCATATTGTTGGTTTTTTGGGGGAGCAATAAATTGCCCCCCAAATTTTTGTTTTTGATTATAATCCAGAGGCGTCAAACTTTCTATTAACACCAAACCACTTAATCGTTTTCTCAGCATTTAATGATGGTGCTGCAACGTGTATTAAGTATACCCCACTAGCAACAGGAATACCTGTGCTATTATTTAAATCCCACTCTAAGTCAGGGAATGTTTGTGTTCTAGTTGTACCTGGGTTCGATCCAGATTTATTTGAAACTCTTTCTGATCTTTTAAACTGTCTTATGAACTTTCCATCCAAAGAGAAAATTGTTACTGTAGCATCATCTGGCAGATTGGTAATCTTCACTACTTTTTCTATCTGGCTGCTTTCATATTGTGAAAATCCGTAGTAAGGATTTGGAACAACATTTACCATATCTAAGGCTTCGTTAGCTCCACTTTCATCAACTGGCACTGATTCTTTACCATTTATTTCAAATTCATACTTAGGATTATTTCCAGTAAGATTACAAGCTCCAGGAGAGTCAAAACTAAAAACTGATTCTTTTCCATAACCATTATCAACTCTAAGTTTTACAACTAAGTCATTGGGAATTGCATTATCTTCATAAGATAACATACTCGCTCCCGTTGGTAGTAATGACATTGATGTCCAAGTAAGAGTAGAAAATGCGTTTAGTTTTGAAACTACACTTCCGCCTGCAAGTTCATTTCTTATTCCTTCGCATTCATCATACTCATCTCGAGTTAAATATATAACATGTTGTCCTCCAGCTAAAGCAGGAATTGGATCAGCAAAGTTTGCTGTTGGAATATCAGCAAATAGCTGACTTGTTGGGTTAAACATCATATCTGCACCTATTGGATTTCCTCCATCAATGAAATCAGTAAATTGATCTCCATAAATTGAATTTTCTCCAAAGAAGATATTTAATCTCTTTCCAGTTTCTACATCAACAGCAAATCCTGGGAACCAACTCTTACCTTTTCCACTACTTTCTGGGTTACCATTTTTATCAACAGATGCTGCATCTCGGAGATCCATGTTGCTAACCTCACCTTGAGTTGTATGTCCAAAGTTTCCGTAGAGTGGACTTGCTGTTTCTACCACAATACATCTAGACCATTTAGATTTATCAGATGTAAATACGATATCAACATTGTTAAGTACAGATAGTGTTTTATCAACAAATTCTCTAAGGAAATCTTGTTGAGGCTCCCATGCTGGAGTAAGGTAGAAAGGCAGGTTATCTTCATTTCGACCATCAGTTAAAAAGAAAGGATACCAAGTTCTTTCTCCTAAAGAAGCAAAGTTTGAACCAACATCAAGGCTATTATATTGTTCTCCTGATCCTGTTCTCATGAAGTTAACAATCGGTGCTACTTGAGGTGGTAGTTCTAATCCTTGTCCATCATCAATAATACCGCTATACCATCTTTGAGCTGATGGATCACTGTATTCACTTACAATATCAATTGCACCATTGTTTCCAATATTATCTCCTGGCTCAGCTGATTGCCCTATTTCTAAAGAGAACCCATAAGCAGGAATTAACTGTTCATTTAGATTTGCTATTGATTGCTCTGCTTCTATAACTTGTCCATTGTCTTCATTGGTTAATCTCCATATTGCCTCCGAATTCAATTTACAATCTGCCGATGCTGGGTCGTTATCTATAAACTCAAGTGTAAAGTTTCCATCTTGTACATTGATAGGGTCATAAATCTTTACAGAGATTGGACCAGCACCTTCTTTATAAGTTATTCTACCATCAAAACCTCCAGCTAGTATTTTATCATACATTGTAGAATCCATGTCAAGGAAATTTCCTCCAACACCCACTCCAGAGACTCGTGTAATTACTGCACCATCTCCATAACTGGCATTTTGTTTGGTGTATACGATTGGTCTAGGAACTATTGTATAAGTTTTGATATTCTTTCTTCCTTCTAGATAAGGTGTAGCTTGACCTAATTCATCAACAGGATCAAAAGTTTCATAGCTATTGTGAGCATAGGCAAGTACCATATAATAGTACTCTCTATGATTTACCAATCTACTATCCTCAGAAGCGTATGCATCTTCTAAAATTCTAAAGGTATGACTAATGCCTGCATCAGCGCCATCAACCTTTCTTGTTGGGAAATAAATCAAGTCTCCACTATTGGGATCAGGGTTTACTACCGAAGTCCAGTTATAGATTTCACTGATGTTATTACGAACATCAACTTGTCTGATTATTCTTGCTTTTTCAATGTCGTCTAATTCCTGAGGTGTAACTCCTGCATTCGCTAATTGATAAATCAGATAGCCTTCAAATTCATATTGTGCTATAGAATCTGGAATTTCTGTCGCTGCAAGGATATCTCTTTCAAAGTATCCTTCAAAAGCATTGTTACTTGCAATCGAATCATTAGATAATACAAGAATAATTTCTCTATCTAATGCGATAGGACAAACATCTGGTGCAGTAGGACCATCGATAATGTCAAAACAGTTATCAAATAATGCCTGAGCTAAATCATCCGCTCTTTTTAATCTTGAAATATCAGGACAAGGATAAGATAAGTCTGGTACCCACACCGCTCCAATAATCAATTCATTCTCAACACTTGGCTTCAATAAAAGTGGTCCAGAAGCCTGAAGTGTCCTTCTATCCCCATTTCCTAAATCTACATTACACATATTCCAACCATCAGGATCATTTGGATCATCTGGAAAAGCATATGGTATCGTTTCAACACTTCCTGGATTTAATCCCGTTCCGCCAAATGTTACTGGTGTACCATCTAACCAAAGACCTCTTAGGTAGTTGTAGTATTGAAAATCAATTTGTGGATCTACTGTGTTTGGATCTGGTCCTCCAATTCCGGCATTGTTATAATATACAAAAGAGGACATTCCTAATTCAATACCTAGATTAGCGGTCTCTGAAGATCCTAAATCAACAGGTAATACACAAATGGTATCTCCTACCGAAAGACCAGAACCTTCAATATCATCTGCAGCTGCAACAATATGTGTTTCACCTATTGAACAATCTACAATTGTGTATGGGCCAATCGGTCCTCTAAAGTAATCTGTTCCGATAATTGGAACTCTATCGCAATAAGTGTTTGTCTCTCCACAGTCACAACCTGATGTTCCATCAAGTAAATCTTCATTATAAGTATAAGCCAAAGAACGTGATGGATCACATCCTACAAAGTCATCTGTAGCACAACCCAAATCTGGATCTACCCACATCGCGAAATAGCAATTTCTGATGTCTTCATCTGCTCTGTTCAAAAGTTTATAACGTTGGAAAGTCATATCATTCACCTCGTCATTTGTAGCGTATGCAAATGCTTGAACCTGAACTTCCATTTGTATTTTTTCTCCTCTTGTCAATCTATGCTCTCCTCCTGCATCATTATAGATCCAGAAAATCATTTGATCTGGGACTAATTCTACTGCTTCTTTTCTAGATCCGGGCTCACAACCTCTAATATCGATAATTGGAAAATCTCCTCGACATGGATCATAGTCACCACTTAAGTCTTCATCCCAATACGATCCCAAATTTTGCCCTTGAGGCAAAGCGAAAGGAAATTTTTCTTGGAAATAAGGGTTATCTTTTCCAGGCCAGAATCTAACATTGTCTGGAATTGAATCACATTGAACTGGAATTCCATCAACTAGGAACTGGTCATATAACTGAATTGCTTTTGATAAGTCGGTTCCATCGACCACAAAGAATCTATCCCAGTCATTGCAGATTGGTAGATCTGTAAGACCTGTTTCAGGATCTAGAGGGCCTGCGAAGTAATCTACACCTCCCCCAGATCTATACGTTGAGGCAGCAATTTTTAGATTCCCTGCTGGATCTTCTCCACCTATCCATACACCACCAGCATACAATGATGAAACTGCAGGTTCTCCTGGTGCAACTTTAGGTACAATATACCTACCATTTTGTAGATCCCACCATACATCACCACCTGTAAGAAGTCTTGCTCTTACATTGTTGATATCCATGTCTATCTGACTACTTGCAGCTTGACAATCCTCACGAAGAGAAACCTCCTGAGAATCTTCCGTTTCTACAGTTGGCTTTGTAATATTACTTGCACTTTCAGGGTTTTTGTGTGCAAATACCAAGCTTGTAGAAGCACAGAGTATTATTACTAAAATATTTTTTATAGATTTCATATCTACTGTTTTCCGTTTAATTAAAAATCAAATACAAGTCCCAAATACATTCTTCTTGGTCTTGCGTAGTGTCCCGGCTGAGCGATTCTCCAGAGGTATGTTGATAAGTAACTATCCACATTTCTTCCTGTCGATTCTATCTGAGCCAATTGATCTAATCCGTTTGATGAAGCTAAGAATCCATCATCGTCTGGGTCTCCTGATACATTGTAAACATCAACCACATTTCTTGTATTGAAAAGGTTTTCTACTCTGAAGTAAACATTGAAATTAAGTCCTCTAGATTTTTCTTCAGAACCTAAACTTAAGCTAAACTGCTTGTCTAGTCTCATATCTGCATTTATAAGCCATGGCAATCTTGCTTCATTGATTGTACTTAAAATGTCTTGTCCTAATGGTTCGTCAACTACTTGGTACTGTGAGTATGGTCTTCCAGATACTGCTGTAAGAAGTAAGTTCAAACCTGTTTTCTCAAATATTGGATATCCGCCTATTGTCGGTCCGTTATATGCTTTACCAGAAGCAAATCTATAATCTAATACTGCGTTAATTCTATGTCTTTCATCAAATGTAAGAGGGAATAGTTCTCTAATAATTCCTCTTGTATTTATTCCACCCGCTGAGTTAGCATCTGATCCAGAACCATCTGCAAATTGTAAAGTATAAGTAAATGACATTTGTAGATTTCCTGTTCTTCGTAAATCATATCCAAATGAAAAACCTTTTACTGTACCGAAATCAACATTACCAAAAGTCTGGTATGCATTCAGAGGTGCAGGTACATTTGCATAGAATCTTCTTTGGATCATATCTCTCTGCTCCTTGTAGTATGCAGATATTTTTACCGCTGAAGAGTTACTCAACTTTGATTGGAATCCAACCTCGTAGTCAATTGTTTTCTCTGGTTTAAGGTTTGGATTTTGAACTGGAGCCGTAGCTGTTCCAAATCTTATAGGATTCTCCATGTAGAAATAATCCAGAGCTGTTCCACCTGTATTTGATGGTGGTCTTTGAACCAAAACATCATAGTGAGCAAAGAATCCTGCATCATCTGATATTGGAAATGAAAATGCAACTCTAGGCATTACATTTAACTGCGGAGTATAATCTTCAAAAGAAACATCTGGATTAAAACCTGCTTCTGTTATTCTTCTACTTTCCTCGTTTCTTTCTTTGTAATAAGGGTAAACTATTTCATTACCAAAAATTACGTTTCCTCCACTAACTGAAGTTCCATTTGGTAAAAACCATTGGTCTTCCAATCTGTATGCAACTACATTTTCTGAATCTTCGTCAGCCACATATACTTTATAATCCTCTCCTACTGATTCTGGTTTTGTTTGACCAGTTGCAGCGTGGAAGTTTCCTGCCGTCTCAATATCGTAAAGTGAATATGGATCTTTCAAAACATTTGTGTTGGCATCATAGTAATCTATTCTTACTCCAGCTCTCACAATGATGTCTTTGTATTTAAATTTATCAGACAAATAACCTGCTACATAAATAGGTTGCAATGGAGCAACATCAAATTTCCTTTTACCAGACTCATCTCTTTCTGAAAAGAAGTCATCAAATTTTACTGAATTGGAAAGTTTGTTTCCCAAATAATCATATCCATAATAACTTACGACATTAAAATTGTTTAGCTCACTTGCTGAAAACATATCTAGTGTCAAATCATCTGGATTTATGGCATCTACGTTTACATATTCATTAAGAGATTGACCTGTCAATTCTCTTACCTTTCTAAAAAACAAGTTGTCTTCAAAATCTTCAGGTTGAATACTTGTTTGAAATTGTGGGAATGTCAATCCAGAATCAGGATCAAAAAATGAATCTATAACCATTGTATTGTCAACTCCAAAGATGTGTTGATTTGCATTAGACCTTGCTAATTGCCATAAATCTTCTGGAACAATTGTCCATTCTCTTTGAAATCTTTGTTCGTACATAAATCCGAACTGAATACTATGTTTTCCTGATTCGGAACCACCTGGCAATAAATCAAATGATGCATCAACGTTTGCTGTATATCTATCTTCTTCGTACTTATAAAATCTATTGTAAGGTCTTCCTACATTATAGTATAAATCCCAAACATTATTTAGTGTTGTATTCTGGAATCCATTAACTAAGAAGTCCATTTCTGAATTTATTCTTGCTTGTGCAGGATTGATTGATAGGTTTGGATTTTTTTCTCCTTCCTGCTCTTGGTATCCTTGGTGTGCAAAATAAACTGGGCCTCCTGGAGTCTCTATTTCTACAACTGGTCCATCCCATGCCACTGAATCGGATACAATGGCAGGTATTGGGACCCAATCTCTTTGTTGCTCTCCATAGTAACCATATCTGAAAAAATTGTCACCGTGTCTTGTATCTTCTGTGCTTCGGTTAAATCTTTCATATCCACCTTGAAGTGTGTATGTAAAGTTTTTAAACAAAGAAGTTGATTCTGCGTCTTCTCCATCAGAGAATCCTTGTTTTCCAATTTTATGTCTGAATCTTACATTCCCTCTATAACCGTTTCTTTTTTCAAATGGATTATTTGTCCAGTTGAACATGGCCCATCTACTATTGGAAGACCCTGAAATTGAAGTGTTGGTTGCTGGCGTAAATTGATTATTACTATCAAAATAAGATCCAGAAACACTCAAGTCAATCGCATCTGAAAATCTTGCATCAATTTTAGCTGATACTGTATAATCTGTATCCGTTTCATTTGGTCTTGCTTTAATGGTCGGACCAATATCATCTGTTAGTAAATTCTCTGCGCTAGGGATAGAAGTTCCATTGATTGACGAAACAGGATTAGCTTCTAACTCTGCAATTAATTCTTCACTTGCTCTATAAACTCCGATTGCCGAAGGATCATCATCAGCAATGACTGTGTATTGTCCAAAAAGTCTAAACCCCAATATTGATTTTCCTTCTTTATTTTTCAAAAGAGGACCACTGACATTTGCAGTAGCGAGGTTGTATCCGTATGCATCTAAAAATTCAGATGTTTCTAATTCTATACCTCCTGTAAGTCTTTCAGAAGGTCCTTTTGTTGTAATGGAGATAATTCCTCCTGTTACATCTCCATACTTTGCATCGATTCCTCCTACAATAACTTGTAGCTGATCGATTTCTGATTGAGGCACCAAAGCATTAATGTTTCCACTAACTCTAATTCCATCAACATAGTAGAATGTACCATTTGATCTAGAACCCCTTACGGAAATATCTCCACCATCAACGGTAGAAATTCCTGCAGTGGTCGCAGCAATGGCTGTAATGTTTTTTGTTGGTAAACTTTTAATTTGTTCTGCTGATACTGTACCTCCAGATGTGGTATTATCAAAATTAATTAAGGGCTCTTTATAACCTACTATCGTAGCCGTCTCTAATGTGACACCTTCCGAAATGGTAATATCTACCTTGTTTATTTGACCAGCCTTGGCTGTAATCCCAGTAACTCTTTGGGTTTGGTAACCAACATAACTAACTTCGATGTCATATGTTGATGGATCAAGACCTGAGAAAATATAGTTTCCGTCTAAGTCTGATTCAGTACCAGTGATCAGTACATCACTCTTGTAAAGTACTACAGTTCCGAACAAAATAGGCTCTCCAGTCACTTGATCTGTAAGCTTACCTTCTATGGTGGTTTGTCCAAAACTAATAGCGCTAAAACATAAACAGAGTACCAGAAAAGTAAATCTGTGTATCATATTGATTTGTTTAAGTTGATTTCAAATACAATTAAGTCTGCAATGTTACTAAATTACGAGGCCCTTTCAAAATTTTTCGACAACGCAAAGTCCGTTGACAGACATAGGATAAATCCTAATATTTAAAGGCCTTTTGGACCTTGTCTACCATGACATTTGCTATCTTTTGAAGAGACTCGTGCGTCCACCCAGCAATGTGGGGTGTAAATACTGTTTTTTCTTGTTGGAATAAGCTCTTGTAAAGCTCTTGTTCGTCTTGGGAATAGCTCTGTGTTTTTTCATTTTCAAACACATCTAAGCACAGTCCTCCAAGTTTCTTTGTCTCTAAACCGTGAATTAAGTCTGCAATATTGGCAACTTTACCTCTAGAAGTGTTGATAAGGATCACACCATTTTTGCAATTATTGATAAATTCTTTGTCTACCATCTGTTTTGTTTCCTTCGTCAAGGGCACATGAAAACTTATGATATCGCATCGTTTCTGAAGTTCTTCTAAACTTACAGACTCTATATTAGGTAGATGATTTGGAGTTTCCAATAGGTATTTGTCATAATAGAGGACTGCTTGTGTCCATGGTGACAACTTTGATGCTACTGATTGTCCTGTATTGCCTAAGCCGACAAGACCAAAAACTTTATTTTCCAATTCTACCCCACGGTTTTTCTCCCGCTCCCATATTCCAGCTCTAATTTCTTTGTCTGCCTGAATGATATTATTATTAAGCGCCAAAAGCATAGCAAAAACATGTTCTGCCACAGCATTTCTATTCCCTTCTGGCGTACTTATCACTTTGATATCCTTCTGTGCTGCATAGTCTAGGTCGATAATATCGAGACCTGATCCCAATCTTCCGATAAATTTTAGGTTCTTGCCAAAGTCTATCATCTCCTTTGTCATTTTGATTTTGGTATTGATTACTATACCGTGATATGCCTCTATTTCAGAAGCTAAATCTTCATATTTGTAGTCTGGATTATAGACTACCTCATGCCCCATTTCCTCAAATCTTCTGATTAAATCAGGGTGAACGTAATTGGTTATAAGAATCTTCATCATATCACAAAGTTAAATAGCTCCTATTAAAATCTAGGCCTAAGCGTAATAAGTTGGTTTTCATACAATCTTATATTGTTAATTTTTCAATTTGTGTAAACGAGAACATATATTTGCCAAAACTTTTAAGAACCTAATGCCTCGAGATACTTCAATCAAATCCGTCTTAATAATTGGTAGTGGTCCAATTATCATCGGTCAAGCCTGCGAATTCGATTATTCAGGAACTCAAGCCTCTAGATCTTTACGTGAAGAAGGAATAGAAGTTTCTTTGATAAATTCGAACCCCGCAACTATCATGACAGATCCCGTAACTGCGGATCACATTTATTTACTTCCTCTTACAGTTGAAAGCCTAGAAAACATTCTCAAAGAGAGACAGATAGATGCTGTGCTAGCAACTATGGGTGGTCAGACCGCTTTAAACCTTGCTATTGAAGCGGGTAAGCATGGCCTTTGGAAAAAATATAATTGCAAACTTATAGGTGTTGATCTAGATGCGATTGAGCTTGCTGAAAACAGAGAAGCTTTTAAAAAGCATGTAGTTAGTCTAGGCATGAAGGTCGCCCCTTCTTTTATAGCCAATTCATTTCTCGAAGGAAAGGATGCTTCACAAAAAATAGGATTTCCATTGGTAATCAGACCTTCATATACTCTCGGAGGTACAGGTGGAGGATTTGTAATGGAAGAAAAAGATTTTGATGAGGCATTGAGAAGAGGATTGGATGCTTCACCTACACATGAGGTACTCGTGGAACAAGCAGTTCTTGGGTGGAAGGAATACGAATTGGAGTTGCTTAGAGACGATAGTGACAATGTTGTTATTATTTGTACGGTTGAAAACTTGGACCCAATGGGAATCCATACTGGAGACAGTATTACCGTAGCTCCCGCAATGACCTTGTCTGATAAAGCTTATCAGCAAATGAGAAATGATGCTATGTTGATGATGCGTTCTCTTGGAAACTTTGCTGGAGGTTGTAATGTGCAATTTGCCCTCAATCCTGAAAACGAAGAACTTATAGCAATAGAAATAAACCCGAGGGTTTCAAGATCATCCGCGCTAGCAAGTAAAGCAACAGGATATCCTATTGCAAAAGTTGCTGCAAAGCTTGCCATAGGTTATACACTCGACGAATTAAAAAATCAAATCACAAAAACCACTTCTGCATTTTTTGAACCAACACTTGACTACGTTATTGTAAAAATGCCTAGATGGAATTTTTCAAAATTCTACGGTGCTGACAACAAGCTTGGATTACAAATGAAATCCGTTGGTGAAGTAATGGCCATTGGAAGAACATTCCAAGAGGCATTGCAAAAGGCTTGTCAAAGTCAGGAAAACGGAAGAGCTGGTTTAGGAGCAGATAAAAAAGAATGGATCAAAACCGAAGACATTCTTGAAAGACTTGAAAAAGCAAGTGACGATAGAATCTACAGAGTAAGAGACGCTTTAAGACTTGGTGTTCCAATTCGTACAGTTCAAAAACTCACAAAAATTGATCCTTGGTATTTACACCAAATAAAGGACTTAATCACAATGGAGGAAAAGCTTGGAAGGTTTAATATTCCAGAAGATATTCCAATTGAGTTTTTCAGGGAACTAAAAAAAGCTGGTTATTCAGACACACAAATTGCTTGGGTGATGAGGGTCAATGAAGAAGCAGTTACCAAACAAAGAAAAAAATTAGGCATCATTAGAAAGTATAAAATGGTGGATACTTGTGCGGGAGAATTTGAAGCTCATACACCATATTTTTATTCAACTTTTGAGGATGAGAATGAAAGTATACCTAGTGATAAAAAGAAAATAATTGTTCTTGGATCAGGGCCAAATAGAATTGGACAAGGAATCGAATTTGATTACTGTTGTGTCCATGGTATACTTGCTATCAAGGAAGCAGGATACGAAGCGATTATGGTCAACTGTAATCCAGAAACAGTTTCTACTGATTTTGATATTGCAGACAAATTATACTTCGAGCCTATTTATTGGGAGCATATTGAAGAAATAATTGACCACGAAAAGCCTGAAGGAATCATCGTTCAGTTAGGTGGTCAAACTGCACTTAAGTTGGCAGAAAAGTTTCATAAAAAAGGAATCAAGATCATTGGTACTTCATTCAACAGCATGGATCTAGCTGAGGATCGAGGGAGATTTTCTGATTTGCTGAAAAGCGAAAAAATACCTTATCCAAAATATGGTGTAGGTAACGATATAGATAAAGCTCTTGAGATTGCAAACGAGGTAACCTACCCTGTTCTCGTCAGACCTTCTTATGTTTTGGGAGGACAAAGAATGAGAATTGTTATAAACGATGAGGAATTGGAAAGACATGTGCTGAGTATTTTCAAACATATGCCTGACAATAAGGTGCTGATTGATGAATTTTTGGAAAGAGCCAAAGAAGCAGAAATTGATGCAATTTGTGACGGTGAAGATGTACACATCATGGGCATCATGGAACATATCGAACCTGCAGGAATTCACTCTGGAGATAGTTCTGCGATGTTGCCACCATATAGTCTATCAGAAGCTTCCATTGAAAAAATGAAGGAATATACCAAGCAGCTTGCACTTGCGTTGGGCATTAAGGGCTTGATCAATATACAGTTTGCAATTAAAGATGAAAACGTATATGTAATAGAGGCCAACCCAAGAGCTTCTAGAACAACTCCATTCATTGCAAAAGCTTATCAAGTTCCATACTTAAACATTGCCACCAAGGTCATGTTGGGGGCCAACAAATTGAAGGACTTTGAAATGATCAATAAGCTAGATGGTTATGCCATCAAAGTACCTGTTTTCTCATTCAATAAATTTCCAGGGGTTGATAAACAACTAGGACCAGAAATGAAAAGTACAGGAGAAGCGATTAGGTTTATTGATGATCTCGAAGATCCATTCTTTAGAAAACTAGACAGAGAAAGAAGCATGTACCTTACGAGGTAATTTATTTTTGTTATTGATTGTTTGCTAACTTTGGTTTCTGGTGACTCAATACTGATAACATGAAAAAATCAATCTGCTTATTTTTGCTTACTACTTTGCTTCTGACTTCGTGCAAGCAGACCGACCCAGATTATAGAAAGAAATTGAGCAACGCAGATTTTCTTCATCAATCAATGAAGAACCTTACAGATATCATAGTCCACGATATTTTTTCTCCTCCTGTGGCAAGTAGAATATACGCTTATCCAAGTATAGCTGCTTATGAAGTTTTAGCAGCATATGATGACTCGATGAGTTCGCTCGTAGGCAAAGTTAAAGCCTTGAAAAAAATACCTGAAGCTGAAAAAGAAATCATTCCATCTATCGCTGCAGTCCATGCCTTTAATATTGTAGGAAAACAGCTGATTTTTTCTGAAGACAAAATGATACAGTTTCAGGATACATTAATGCAAGAAATAAATAAAGTAAATGCACCTTCTGGGCAAATAGAAAACTCCATACAATACGGCCAAAAAGTTGCTGAACATATATTGGCTTGGGCGGATAAAGATAAATACAAACAAACAAGATCGTTTCCAAAATATACCGTCTCTCAAGATGAGGATTCTTGGAAGCCTACTCCACCTGCTTACATGGAAAGCATAGAGCCACACTGGAAAGAAATCAGACCTTTTGTGATTGAATCTGCTGATCAATTTACACCTGAGCGACCTACAATTTTTGATATGAAAAAAGGAAGTGCATTTTACAATGAAGTTGAGGAAGTCTATAAGGTAGGACTGAACATCCAAGAAGAAGAAAGGTTAATTGCCAGCTTTTGGGATTGTAACCCTTATGTGATGAATCAGAAAGGCCATGCTATGTTTGCCACAAAAAAAATCACACCTGGTGGACATTGGATTGGTATCACAAGAATTGCATGTGAAAAAGATCAGGCTTCTATTGCAAAAGCTGCGAAAGCTTATGCTATGTGTTCTATCGCATTGATGGATGCATTTATTAGCTGTTGGGATGAAAAATATAGGAGTAAATTGATACGACCAGAAACAATAATCAATGAGCATATTGACGCTAATTGGCAACCCGTATTACAAACCCCGCCTTTTCCAGAATACACCAGTGGTCACTCCGTAATAAGTACCGCTGCTGCCATCATGCTTACTTCTATTTTTGGAGAAAACTTTAGTTACATTGATGATGTGGAAGTTGAGTATGGTTTGCCGACAAGATCTTTTGGCTCTTTTATTGAGGCTTCCCAAGAAGCAGCTGTGAGTAGACTTTATGGAGGTATACATTATCGTCCTGCTATTGACAATGGGGTAAAGCAAGGTAGAAAATTAGGATATTATCTGGTCGAGAAACTTAATTAGACCCACACATAGTAAACATCGGATTCATTCCTCTTTATTCCTGTGACCTCAAAACCTCCACTCTGAGGAATCATTTCTATAAGATCAAAGCTTGAACAATTATTCGGTAGGCCGGTAAACAATAATGAAAAGTGTGCTATTTTACCATGAGGAACATCTGTCCACACTGGACAGAAACTAATATTATCGGCATGTACCAAATCACTTCTATGTGCTGATCCTATGTCATATAAAAAGGTAGAAGGCCAAATTCTGATTTTTGCGCCAAGCACATTTCTTGCGTCAAAAAGACAATGCACAATAACTTGTTTTTCCTCTTTGGTTAATGCCATTAGCTCAGCTAAGAGATCTTCATCTATCTGAACCTTGGGCCTTGTTATTATTGTGGACATATCAATCAATTAGATATAACTAATGGGGTTATCTACTGAAAAAGTATGTAGGTGAAAATCACAACAATGACAATTGCTAAACCAATTGGTTTTACATATCTATAAGGTGTAATGTCTACCTGCTCAGTGTATGAAAGATCAAATGCTGTTGAACGTGGTTTGATTTTTCCAATGACCAACATAATCAATATGTTCATTACAAAAAGGATTGCCATAACATGTAAGAAGTGAGGGTAAGCCCCAGCCTCTACAGCTTTAAGAGCTACTTCATCTGTCATTCCAGAAGCCTTTGCACTATCTACCGCATTTTCAATCATGCGAGGTTTAATTCCAAACTGACTAATAAAGTATAGAACTGCTCCTAGGATAATTGCAATCTTTGCTGCAATAGCAGGAACATATTTTGTTAGATATCCAACAACTATTATTGTAAGAATTGGAATACTATAACAACCATTTATTTCTTGTAAGTAGTCAAATAAACCTTTGGGTGCCTTTGCAATAGATGGTGCGATAATCATGGCGCCGATAGCTAACAAAACACCAAACGCTTTCCCGTATTTTACAACAGTTTTATCATCAGCGTCAGGATTTATATGCTCTTTATAAATATCCAAGCCAAATAGAGTAACACAACTATTTAAAGCACTATTAAATGAACTAAGTATTGCTCCGAAAAGAACTGCAGCAAAAAATCCAACCATGGCTGTAGGCAAGACTTCTCTTACGAGCATTGGATAGGCTTGATCCTTATCTGCAGGAAGCAATTCTTCGTTAAACATATAGAATGCAATCATTCCTGGTAATACCAATATGAGTGGACCTAAGATCTTAAAAAATGCAGCTATTAATAATCCCTTTTGACCTTCCTTCAAATTCTTTGCAGCCAATGCACGCTGAATAATAGCTTGATTCGTTCCCCAATAAAATAACTGTACCAACATCATCCCTGTAAATATGGTGGAAAATGGCACTGCTGCTGAAGGGCCGCCAATTGCATTAAAACGATCCGGATTAAATTCGTAAAGATTACTAATTCCTGTCCCAATAGAGCCATCTCCAATATGAAGTAATCCCAATATTGGAATAGTCAATCCACCAATCAATAATCCAATCGCATTAATTGAATCAGAAATTGCTACTGCTCTAAGTCCTCCAAATATGGCATATACCGATCCAATTAAACCTATTCCCCAAACACACCACACAATGGCAGCCGATTTTGTTATATCAAACATCTCAGGTATATTAAACATGGTTACAAGAGCCAATGAACCAGAGTATAAAACGATAGGCAGAAATACAACAACATATCCCGACAAAAATAAACCAGAGGTTATGGTTTTCGTCATCGTATCGTAACGCGTCTCTAGAAATTGAGGAACCGTTGTGATTCCTCCCTTCAAATATCTAGGCAATAAAAACAATGCAGTTACAACCATTGCGATTGCCGCCAAAGTCTCCCAGCACATCACTAAGATTCCTTCTTCGAAAGCGGCCCCATTTAGTCCTACAATCTGCTCTGTTGACAGGTTGGTCAATAAAAGTGAACCCGCAATGACTCCTGCTGTCAAACTTCTACCTCCTAGGAAATAGCCATCTGCAGTTTCTTTGGTTTTGCCTGTGAGAAAATATGATATAATGGCAACTAGTGCAGTAAATCCTATGAAACTCAGAATAGCCATATTTTATATTTTTTGGTCGAAGTTTAGATCTTATATGTTCCCCTAGTAGACTTGAAAAGTTTTCTCTCGACTATAATCCCTTTTATAGAAGTGTAGTAATAATCGAATTGATATGCTATAAAATTACAATAAGCTAGGTGCTTGTATAGGAAAACATAAGTCAGGTCTGTTGGTTAAAAAACATTGGTTCTATCTGGTTAAGATATTGCAATATAATGAAAGGATAGAGATTTAGAGATATTGATTGATAATCACCTCGTACAGTTCTTGCTTCCCACTGATCTGTTCTATTTTTGCCTTTTGACCAAGTTGTGCAAGTTTATCTAAACTTAATTTGCCTTGAGTAAACGACTTACCATTGCCTCTATCAAAGCTACTATATCGCGTTTTTCTAAGATTTTTATAATCTGACTTTTCCATGATTTCATCAGCCGTAATCAATGCTCTGGCAAAGGCATCCATACCTCCGATGTGTGCAATAAAAATATCTTCTAGATCGGTAGAGTTTCTTCTAGTTTTTGCATCAAAATTTATGCCTCCTCCTTTAAATCCTCCAACTTCCAAAAATACCAACATCGCCTCTGTCAACTCATACAGGTCCATTGGAAATTGATCGGTATCCCAGCCATTTTGATAATCTCCCCTGTTGGCATCTACAGAACCAAGTGCTCCAGCATCACCAGCAACTTGCAATTCATGTTGAAAAGTATGCAGAGCTAAGGTAGCGTGATTTACTTCGATGTTCAATTTGAAATCATCTAAAAGATCATATTGTCTCAGAAAATTTAATACGGTTGCTGCATCAAAATCATATTGATGTTTTGATGGCTCCATCGGTTTGGGTTCAATAAAAAACGTTCCTTTAAAACCATTCTTTCTTGCATAGTCTTTTGCCATGTGCAGAAACCGAGCAAGATTTTCTATTTCCCTATTCATATTTGTGTTGAGCAGCGACATATAGCCTTCCCTTCCACCCCAGAAAACATAATTCTCACCCTTCAATTTTATGGTAATATCGAGTGCATTTTTTACCTGCGCCCCCGCATGTGCTACCACATTAAAGTCTGGATTGGTTGCTGCTCCATTCATATATCTTGGATGGCTAAACAGGTTTGCTGTGCCCCAAAGTAATTTGATTTTACTTTGCTTCATCTTTTTTGCAGCATAGTCAGACACAAGATCAAGACGTTTTCTTGTCTCTTTTAAGTTGTCTGCTTCATCAACCATATCTATGTCATGAAAGCAGTAATACTCAAGTCCAAGTTTTGTCATAAACTCGAAGGCTGCATCAACTTTATTTTTAGCCCTTTCAACTGGGTCAGTATGATTATCCCAAGGAAAAATTTTAGTACCCGGACCAAACGGATCTCCTCCAGTGTTGCACATGGTGTGCCAATAAGCCATCGCAAATTTGAAGTGCTTTCGCATTGTTTTACCAGCGACTTTTTGATCGGGATTATAGTATCTAAAAGCTAAGGGATCTTTTGATCTCTTCCCCTTAAATTTAATTTCCTTTATTCCTTTGAAGTATTCGGTTTTTCCTTTAAGAATTTTCATTTCGCGCTTATTAAGAATAGATTAGCAAAGATTCTTAAATGTAAGAAATGGAAATTAAAGCATAGGTCTTTATTGTGTTTTTCTCGCTTCCGCAAATATTTATATGTCCCTTAAATTATGACAAGGTGAGCAAGCAGTTGTTCCTATTTTTTAAATTTATAGTTGAAAAATAGTAGCATTGCTTAGAAATATTATACAACAAAATTTATAAATCAATTGCTATAGAAACTTCCTAATCAAAACTGGTAAAATATACAAGTCAGAAACCAATGCACTTAAAAGGGTCACAGCAATTAAAGTTCCAATTGTAACGGAGGGAGGATGCACTGAAAATAGCATTATTAAAAACCCAAAAAACAAAATGATGGTTGTAAAACAAATGGCCTTCCCTGTTTCCTTAAAGGTGATTCTCAAAGCTTCTTCTTTGTCTTTGGTCTTGTTATAGCTAAGTCGATATTTACTCAGAAAATGTATGGAATCATCAACTGCAATTCCAAAAATCAAAGCAAATACAATAGAGATTACTGCTTCTAATTTGATTCCTGTAAAACCTATCAGAGCTGCCGCAAAAATCAGAGGCAAAAGATTGGGGACCAATGCAATAAACAAGACTCTTACGTTTCTAAACAACAGACCCATAAGAATACAAATAATCAGCAAGCCCAAACCTAATCCTTGTGTCAGATTCTCCATGATATAAATGGCGTTTTTGTCAAAAATCAAACCTGTCCCTGTTCTTCTAACTTCCATCATATTGGGATCAATATTTTCTTGGACAAAGACGTCAATTTCTTTACCAATTGCACTTACCTTTTCTGCTCCAAGGTCTTTTATACGAGTTGATATTCTTGTCTTATCTCCATCTTTACTTATCAACGAAGCCACCATTTGGTTTGGGATCAACTTGACCATACCGGAATACTCCTCAAATGTTTCTTTATCTGGCGGCATTTTGTATTCTTCCTGCTTGTTCCCATTGTTCATCTGATTGATAGACTTATAAATATCTGTAATACTTGTTACAGATTTTATCATTGGCAAAGTACGAATGTGTTGCTCTAGCATTGAAAGCTCAGCAACTACTTCATAGTCATCCGCCTTCCAATCATTCTTTAAAGTCACTGCAAATTCTAAGGGCCTAAAGCCCGCCATCTCCTCTTCAAAGAATTCGAAATCAGCTGTTATTTTTGCACCTTTTGGAAGATTACTTTTTACCGTATAGTTTGTGGACACCTTGCTAATGCCAATTGCAGCAACTATCAAAAATAGAAAGCTAAGGATGGTGATGAGTTTTCTCTTGTCAAAGGTCAATTGACAAATATTGAGCATCTTGTTTGTCCACCAATCATTTTGAGTTTTATTGTGTAGAATGTTTTCTTTTGGAATCAGAGATAAAACAGAGCAAGTAAATAGAATCACACAAACAAAAGCAAGGACCACTCCCATCGCTGAATTGACACCAAAATCTTGGATCGGCTTTAACCTAGAAGTCAACAAACTTAAAAAGCCAACTGCCGTCGTCATCGAAGTAAGCAAGGTTGCCATTCCGATTTCTCTGATGGTTATTCTTATTGCTTCATTATTTTCTTTGCCTTTCTTTAACTCGTCTATATACTTTGTCATGATGTGGATAACATCAGAGGTTCCAACAATCAACATCAGTACTGGATAAAATGCAGAAATTGCATTAAGTTCTCGTCCAAACAATACAAGCAAGCCAAAAAACAAAACCAAGCCAAGGCCTATCGAACCAAAAGCAACTATAACTGGAATTGGTTTTCTAAAAATGAAAATTAGAATAAAGCCTACCAACAGAGCTCCAAGGATGGTTGATCGTACAACCTCCGTTTTTTGCATGTCAGCTAATTCTGCTTGGAAAAAAGCTCGACCCAATATATGAACATCTTCAACTTGATATTCTGTGAGTAAGATTTTCAAGCTATCCATCAATTCATAGGAGTCATCTATAGAGAGTTGATCAGTAGTTTTCATAAAGGAAACCAGGGCAGTACCATCTTCATTGATTAGATTGTAAACAAACCTTTCGTCTTGTAGGATTCTGCTCTTATCGTTTTCTAGTAGTTTCGGCTTGTCGATATTAATAGCTGGGACAGGTATAATTCCAAAAGGTGTTTTGACCGGATAACCAAAGTTTGTTAGGGACTGAACCTGAGTTACATGAGGTAATTCACCAAACGCTTCATTTAGACTTTTAAAAGTAGAAAGAAAGCTCGTATCGAAAACTGTTGGCTTATTTTCAACAGCAACAAGCAAGAAATTATCATCTGACTCAAAGTCTTTTATAAACTCTTGAAAGAACTCTAGATCTTCATCTCCTTGAGGAAAAAATTGCTCAAAACTGAATGCAAATTTTATATACGGGAGGGATAGCAAGCTTATCACAATTAATCCAACAAAGACGGCGATTATAGGCTTCCTATATTTTAAAAATGTTTCTATTCCTTTGTGTGTTTTAGAATTCTTCGCTTAAGCAGGTGTCCAAATAAAATTGTGGTAAAAAAAGAAAAAATCGCATAAACCACAGATGGTTTTGACATTTCAGTGTTTGCCAAATATACGCTTGTTATCAGCAATGCCAAGGTTGTGTTCTGTAAGCCTACTTCTATTCCAATAGTCAGAGCACGAAATTGTTCAATCTTAATGGATTTTGATAATAAAAAGCTAAAAAACATTGAGCTTAAATGGATAAATAAAATTACTGGTAAAATGATTAGTACATCATGAAATTCAAGACCTGTACCCCCTTGATCTTTTCCTGCGAATATTTTGATAGAGAAAACAATAGCCAACATTAATGTAGAAAAGTATTTTAAAGGTTTTGCCAGTAGTTTTAGCAACTTTGGAAAAATTTGCCGAAAGGCTAACCCCAATATCACAGGTAATAATATGACAAAAAATATACTTAAAAATGTTGATAAAAATGGCAGGCTCAATTCCGCTCCTTCACTGCCAAAATAGTTAGCCATAATTTTAAAGCCCAGTGGAATCGTAAACAAAATTAATACACTATTAATAATAGTCAGGCTAACAGACAATGCTATTTTTAGGTTAAGTAAATAATTAACAAAATTTGAAACCGCTCCTCCGGGGCAAAGGGATAAAATGACAATTCCCATTTTAAATTCATTGCTGATTGGAAGAAAATAACATACAAAAAAAGCCAGTACAGGCAAAAATAGCATCTGTAAAAACAGTCCAAATGTAAGTGCTTTGGGATATTTAAAAACATTTTTAAAATCGCTTATCCTCAAAGAGGTTCCAATACTAAACATAAGACAAGCAAGGGCGGCACTAATAAAATTTTCTACATTCATTATTTAAGTTTCGGCAGGTTCTTAAATAATTCTTGTGGTGTGTCCATGGGTAGTTGCCTAAAACTTTTTCTATGTTCAGGAGTTAGGCCATTTTGAATAATTCCTGCACGATGAGCATTCGTAGGATAACCTTTGTTGGAATACCACTGATAACTTGGATATTTTTTATCAAGTTTGACCATATAATTATCTCTGGTCACTTTAGCTAAAACACTCGCAGCTGCAATCGATAAATATTTATCATCTCCTTTTACAACACAGATATGTTGAATCTGTTTGTAAGGTAAAAATTTATTTCCGTCTACTAAAATAAGCTCCGGTTGCTGTTTCAATTTTTTCAAAGCTTTGTGCATAGCTCTCACCGATGCCCAGAGAATATTGTACTTATCTATTTCAGTTGGACTACACTTTGCTACTGCCCAAAATAATGCTTCCTCTTTTATCTTTTCTGCCAAACGATTCCGCTGTTCCTCTATAAGCTTCTTTGAATCCCGAAGTTCTTTGTTCCTATATTTTTTGGGGAGAATAACCGCTGAGGCAAAAACAGGACCAGCCAGACATCCTCTACCTGCCTCATCACAACCAGCTTCTACTTTATTCTTTGTATGATAAGACTTCAATGTTTTCATACTAAGTTCTGGATTTTTTTCGTGCTGCTTTTTTTCTTCTAATCCAGATTTTTCTAATCCAGTTAGGAACAATTATCAAACCAATGATAAGGTAAGGATAATAAGTAATAAGTCTCCACACAAAAGCAACTATTGAAGAAATACCTTTGCTGATAAAGTCAGAATAGAATCCTCCAAATATTAATTCGATAACACCTGATCCTCCTGGTGTCGGACTAAACTGAGTAATAGAATGCATCATTTCTGACCTAGAATAAACAAGATATTGTTCGTACCAATCCGTGATGCTCAAATCTGTAAACGCAAGAATTACAAAGTTTACCGTCAAAAATCTTATGATCCATATTAAAACTGTGCTGACGAAAATTTTGGTGTGCCAAAAAAATGGCTGCCCTCTTAGTTCTCTAGAACTTATAACAATATCATCAGCTGTTTTATAAATTGATTCTTGCCACTTGATAAAAATGGGAAGACGTCCAAAAAAGCGAACAAGCCTTTGTATGATAACTGGTTTGAAAATTCCTGCTATGAAAATTCCACCATAAGCAAGGATAAATAGATAAACAATTACTATAGTAGGCCAATACGCTCCAAGATCAGAAGTTACAAATGCATCTGGCCTTATTCCACCAGGACCAAGGGTAAAATATAAAAGCGGTATAGTGATGATAAAAAATATACTATCCATCACTACTGCATACAAAACCAGCGTAACTGTTTTTGCTGTTGATAACTTTTCTTGAGCCAAGAGAAATAAGCCAACGGCAGATCCTCCCAAACTAGTAGGTGATACTGCTGAAGCAAATTCCCAGATAAAAGCAAGTTCAATACTCTTTGACCAACTAAAAAAATTGTTAGACAAAATTCTTAACCTGTATGAAAGCAGAATATGACGAATGCCATATGTAAGAATTGCGATAAGAGTATAAAATATCACCTTTCCTCCCCAAGGAATTCTTTTAAACTCCTCCAAATCAAAACTAGACCAAACAAGGTAGAATAGAACGCCAATACCAAGGAGCATTGGGATTATGATTTTACGGGAATTTATTGAATCTAAAACTTCTTGCTCTTGATTCTTACCTATTTCTTTTTCTTTTTTCAAGCTTTATTTTACCTCTTCAAAACTACAACTTTCAGATAGTTAAAACCCATATCCTTGCAATTGGTTAATATTGAAGACCAAATATATTCATATGCCTCGTTGGATTGATGCCAAATTGATAAAAACAGAAGAAAGATCGGAAACTACAAGAAGTTTTTTCCTTGAATTACAAGGTCTCGAATCTTTTGATTTTAAAGCAGGACAATTTATTACCCTGGATCTGCCAATCGGTGAAAAACGGCTCGATAGATGGAGATCTTACTCCATTGCCAACGAACCTAATAGTACAAATCTGATAGAACTTGTGATTGTAAGAGTACCGTTCGGAAAGGCAACAGGCTTTCTTTGGGAAATATCACAAATTGGGGATATTTTCAAACTAAAAGGCCCTGGTGGTGTGTTTTGCCTCCCTGAAAAAATTGAAACGGAATTGGTTTTCATATGTACGGGAACTGGTGTTGCACCCTTCCGCAGTATGATCAAGGACATCCACCAGCATTCAAAGGAGGCTCCAATGATTGACCTGATTTTTGGAACCAGAAACAAGGATGGAATCCTCTATCTAGATGAGTTTAACCAGCTACAAGCAGACATGGAGAACTTTGATTTTTCTGTTGCGCTCTCAAGAGAAGAATATGATGGTTATCAAGGTTATGTCCACAACATTTATCTAGAGAAATACAAGAATGTTATTGATAATCGGACATTCTACCTGTGTGGATGGCAGAATATGGTCGATGAGGCCAAGGAAAACCTGCTCGGGTTAGGTTATAAAAAAGACCAAATCATAGAGGAGTTATATGGGTAGGTGTCTCCTTCACTTCGTGGAGTGGATTGACTTCCGATTTACAATTTGGAATATGTAATATCCAATGGAACACCAAGTTAAGCGATAGGAATCCGTCTAACACCTTTATCTTGTTGAGGAATCTCCTTAATCTCCAACAACAAATCTCGCGTCTACAGTGAGTGAAACGAGCAAGTCTGGCGTCTGGGAGCGACCGAAGGAAGCGGTACCTCCCTGATTTATTCATCCGCTTTTCGGCAAATGAGATAAATCTGTCCCTCCACTCCGTGGAGTGGAATGGCTTCCGATTTACATTTTGGATTGAAATATCAATTGAATCGCTAAGGCAGATGAGCCTTCTCTTACTAAAAACTCTCCTTGATATCCAAATTCAAGTATAGCGTCTATAGCGAGTGAAACGAGCGTGTCTCGCGTCTTGAGGCGACCGAAGGAAGCGGTCATACATAGATAGAAATACGAAACCTATCGTATTTCTATCTGATTGCCCCTTTCTAGTGGTTTATTTTATTAATTTTGTTGTGAATTAAGCATTTTTATCACTTCACTTTATAGAATGAATTCATTCAAAAATGTACAGAAAATAAGTAGCTGGGCTGTCTTCTTTATTGCAGCTGTTGTTTATTTCTTATCGGCAGAACGAACTGGTAGTCTTTGGGACTGCGGTGAGTTTATCTTGGGCGCTTACAAATTAGAGGTAGTTCACCCGCCTGGAGCTCCACTTTATATGATTATAGGTAGACTTTTTGCTTGGTTAGGTTCTGTCATTTCTTCTGATCCAGCAGATATAGCTTTTGCTGTCAATTTGATGTCAGGAATTGCCACAGCATTTACGGCATTTTTTGTAGCGCAGATCACGATGATGTTTGGTGACTTGAGTCTTGGAGAAAGAGATGTGGAAGATAATCAGGGAAGAAACGTTGCCTTAGGCTTTGCAGGTCTTGCTGCAGGGTTGTCTACTGCCTTCTGTACTTCGATTTGGTTTTCAGCAGTTGAGGGTGAAGTGTATGCAATGTCAACGATGTTTACAGCCTTGACATTTTGGGCAGCAACCAAATGGTATTATTTGCCAGACGTTAGCAAAACAGATAAATGGTTGGTTTTGTCAATTTACTGTGGTGGCCTTTCAGTGGGAGTTCACCTTTTGAGTTTGTTGACCTTCCCTGCTATCGGATTGATGTACTATTTTAAAAAGTACAAAAAGACAGGTATTCTTGGCTTAGGTGCTGCTTTATTGAGTGGAGCTGCCATGGTTTATTTTATCCAGAAAGTTGTGATTGTAGGAATTCCAACTTTATGGAAAAACATGGACTTATTTGCTGTGAATAATATGGGCATGCCTGTTCATTCTGGATTGGTTATTACTTTACTTTTATTATTTGCATTGGCAGTGAGCCTATTACTGGCTTCTCATGGAAAATCCATTTATATACCAATGGCTGTCTTATCAATTGTGGTTATACTTACATCACTTGGTTACGATAACCCAGATACAAGCGGAAGTCTTCCTGGCTTAGCTATTTCTCTTCTAGTTACCAATGGTTTATTGTTTGCCTTAAAAAGAGATTTGCGGCTTCTCAATTTATTGACTGTGGCAGGAATTTTGGTTTCGATTGGATTCTCAACAATTGGTGTTATTGTCATAAGAGCAAATGCAGATACTCCAATTAATATGAATGTGCCGAGTGATGCATTAAGGTTGCTACCCTATCTAAACAGGGAACAATATGGTGAAAGAGCATTGATATATGGACCTGCATTCGATAAACAGCCTGCTGATTTATTGAGAAAGGATAGATACGGACTTGTGGGCGATCGTTATGAGGTCGTTGATGAAAAGTTGGATTATGCTTACGAAAATAGCGACAAAATGCTACTTCCAAGAATTGGACATTCTGATGGACCAAGGCCAGAATTACATCGACAATGGTATCAAGCTATCAATGGTGAACCTATGAGGGGTGAACCGGGCTTTGGATACAACATTCAATTTATGATGAAGTATCAAATGGGTTGGATGTACTGGCGATATTTCTTTTGGAACTTTGCGGGAAAACAAAATGGAAAACAGGGTTATTATGCTTGGGATGTTAGTGATGGTAATTGGCTCAGCGGAATAAAACCTCTTGATGCAGCACGATTACACAACATGGATCATATTACTGATTCGATGAAAAACAACAAGGCACGCAATACATATTATATGTTGCCTTTCATATTTGGATTGATTGGATTGTTCTTCTTGGCAACCACCAACTTGAAAAATGCAACCGTCCTGCTCACATTATTCCTGATAACCGGAATTGGAATTATTTTATACTCCAATCAACCACCTAACGAGCCACGTGAAAGAGATTATGTTTTAGTAGGTTCCTTTTTTACCTATTGTATGTTTATTGGTTTTGGTGTTTTAGCTCTTTTCCGCCTTCTGGCAAATAGGGCCAATTTTGGAGGAGTGAAAGGTGCTGTTGTGGCAGGTGTAATTGTTATGATTGCTCCACTATTGATGGGTACCCAAAACTTTGACGATCACAGTAGAAGAAGTAATTACGGTTCTAGAGATTACGCTGCAAACTTCTTAAACTCAGTTGATAAAGATGCCATCATTTTCACCTATGGAGATAATGATACTTATCCACTTTGGTATGCGCAGGAAGTTGAAAATATAAGAAGAGATGTACGAGTTGTAAACCTAAGTTTGATTGCCGTTGATTGGTACATTGATAAACTTAGAAATAAAGTAAACGATTCGGCACCTCTCAAATTAAGCTTAGACTCGGATGCTTATCGTGGCAAAAACAGAAATCAAATATTTTTCTTTGACCCAGAAAACCCATCTGACGAAAGACTTCAGACACCAAAAAATGTATTTAATGAATTGGCATTTATTGGAAACCCCAGAAACAATATCAAAGGTCAAACGATTATGAGATCAAGAAATCTTGTTCTTCCAATTGATGTTAATGACTTAGTACAAAAAGGACTTTGGAGTAATGTTGATTCGAATACTGTAAATCAGATTGCTTTCAAGTTACCTAAAAAGGGATACATTACTAAAGATGAACTCGCAGTAATGGATGTGGTGTCTTCAAACATTCAAGATAGAGCTATTTATTTTGCTGTGACCTGTAATAATGAAAAGCTGTTAGGCCTAAATGACTACATGCAATTGGAAGGTTTAGCACTAAGAGTTATTCCTGAAAAAAATTCTGGAACTAAAAGTTTATCCATTTACGGAAGTGGAAAAGTAGAGGAAGATAAGTTGTACGATAATGTAATGAATAAATGGGCATGGGGTAATTTTGATAAAGAAGAAACATACATTGAAGATAGCTATGGGGCAGAATTGCAAGCAATGAGAATTGTGATGATGAGAGCTGCAAATTCATTTTTGAGAAAAGGTGATAAAACCAAAGCTGCCGCATTGGCTAATAAATATTTTGAAGCTTTCCCTCACTTCAATTTTACCTATGACGAAAGCATCACTCCTTTCTTAAATGTTTTGGTGGGTGCTGGCGATATGGAAGGAGCCAAGAAACACTCAAGGATTTTGGCAAATGAACTTCAACAAAGAATGAGATTTTACGACTCTCTTGATGATGACGATTTCCAAAGCAGCTTCAAACAAGACTTCCAATATGGAGTGAGTGCTATTCAAGACGTTTTGGATGTTGCAAAAAACACAAAAGATCCAGCTTTCTTAGATGAGATGAATGCTATGCTTGGTCAATTCGATGTAAGGTCAATAAAAAATTAAAATGAAAGTAGCTATTGGTGGAGACCATGCTGGATTCTCCTACAAGAAAGAGATTATAAAATATTTAGAAGATAAAGGTCATACGCTTGCTGATTATGGTACAGACTCTCTAGAGTCCACCGACTATCCTGATTATGCACATCCTCTTTCTGAAAGCATAGAAAACGCTACTAACGAGATAGGCATACTGATTTGTGGCTCAGGTAATGGAGTCTGCATGACGGCCAACAAACATCAAAAAGTCCGCGCTGCGCTTTGTTGGAATACACAAATAGCTTTTCTATCACGTTTACATAATGATGCAAATGTCATCTGCATTCCAGCAAGGTTTGTTGCATTGGAACTGGCTTACGAAATGGTAGATATGTTTTTAGATACCAAATTTGAAGCCGGTAGACACGAACGAAGAGTAAATAAAATCTGTATATAACACACACATGAAATCCATACATCTAATTGTTTTTTGTTTTATTGCCTTAGGCAATTCATTTGGTCAGTTTGTTAGTCACATTCAAGAACCAGATACTTCTATTTCTATTATCACTGACATGGAAGATCCACGAGTAAAATTTGCTAGTACAATCACTGCAGAGGATATTAAAGCACATTTATCTGTACTTGCTTCTGATGAGTTTGAAGGTAGAGAAACAGGAGAACCCGGAAACGAAATGGCAGCTCAATACCTTGCCAAACAATTTGCAGAAATTGGACTAGAAAAAACTAATGGTTCTTATTTCCAAAATGTAGTTTTCTCCTCTACTGGTTGGACAGATACAGAGATATATGTCAGGGGTCAAAAATTTAAGCACTTGTGGGATTACCTTGCCTATCCAATGGCTTTCAACGATATGAAAACATTTTCAACAGATGAGGTTATGTTTGCAGGATACGGGATAGATGATCTGAGATATAGCGACTACAAAGGAAAGTCAGTAGATGGAAAAGTTGTCATGGTCTATCTAGGAGAACCCATGATGAATGAAACCACTTCAAGATTGACTGGGACCACAGAAATGTCCGAATGGAATAATAATATAGATAAGAAATTGGAGGTAGCGAAAGCTAAAGGAGCAAAAATGGTTCTATTGGTTTCACCGGACTTGAAAGGATTCCTTATGGAAAACAGAAAATATATGTTGGGAGGAAGATTAGAGCTTGGTGATAGAAGAGAGGAGATGGGAAACATCCCTGCACATTTATATATTTCGACAACTATGGCTGAAGCCATAATGGGTGGTAAAAAAGGGAAGGTTACTAAAGCAGTTAGAAAAATAACAAAAAAGGGTAAGAGTAAAGTGGTAGCTCTTTCGACTGATTTTAATGGTCAGTTTGATAACTACCTCAATCTACTAGAAGGAAAAAATGTACTTGGTTTTATCGAGGGATCAGATCTCAAAGAAGAACTAATAGTTGTTTCTGCCCATTACGATCACTTAGGTAAGAGAGGAAATGATATTTTTAATGGCGCCGATGACAATGGATCTGGGACAAGCACAGTTCTAGACATTGCTCAAGCATTTCAGCTTGCTAAAGACGCTGGAAATGGTCCTAGAAGATCGATGCTATTTTTAATGGTTACTGGAGAAGAAAAAGGATTACTTGGATCACAATGGTATGCAGAGAACCCGACCTTCCCCATCCAAAATATTGTTGCAGATGTAAATGTAGATATGATAGGTAGAATTGATGATGAACACACAGATGCAAATTATATCTACGTCATTGGATCAGATAGACTGAGTACAGACTTACACAAAATAAACGAGCAAGCAAATAACAATTATACTCAGATGGTTCTCGATTATACCTATAACTCTGAAGAGGATCCAAATAGGTATTACTATCGTTCAGACCATTATAATTTTGCTGTAAAAGGAATCCCAGCGATTTTCTTTTTTAGTGGAGTTCATAAAGACTACCACAGACCAAGTGATACCATTGATAAAATTTTATTTGACAAGGTTGAAAAAACGGGTTGTCTAATTTTTCATACTACTTGGGATTTGGTCAATAGAGATAAGCGAATTGAAGTAGATGGGGAGAAACCTTAGGGGAGACGCTAGACTTACAGATTTATCGGCCGAAGAATGGGGTACATTCGTAGGAGGAAGCCAGACTTCCAGATTTATCTGACGAAGTATGAAGTACATTCGTAGTAGGACGATGGAAAAAGCGACTATGACAATCATAGCTCTACCCTTTTCAAGAATACATAATTTGTCAAAAAACTTATCCTAAAATAAGTAGCTTAATTGTAAACTAAAAACAAGAGCTACGACGCATGTCGCAGAACCGTAGAAAAAACTTCTACCATTTTTTTTTAAATAAAAAGTTACCTTTTATCAAGTTTGGGTATAGAAATATACGCGAAAGCTATTTTCTTAACCTTAAATCTTGATAATGAAAACACTTTATTATTTAGCCATTACTATATTTTGTTCGATTGTATTGACAGGCACCATGATGGCCAACAACTTATCTGAAACGAATTCTGATTTTCTCCAGCCAGTAACGGAAGTGTCTTGTTCCACACCATTTACTCCAACGCTTGTTCAAGAAAGTGATAGCCAGTTTCTTGTGAGTTGGACTCATGGTTTTACTGAAACGGACTCTACTTTAGTAACCGTTACCTTGACCTCATGCAGCGGCATAACCACCGTAATTACTGAGACAATTGACTATGATGCACCAATGTTTATGGACTTTGTAATTGATCCAGGGCTAGCTTATGCTAATATTACAGTTGTTATTAATTTTATTTGTCCCAATGGTTGTATTTCAGATGATAGTCCACCTGCCGTTTTCGAATTTAATGACTGTGTGCCATGCTTTACCTTTGACCCAGAAACAGAAATAAGTTTTAGTTGTAGCAGAGAAGGCTTATTGTGTGTCGTACTTAATGAGCAAAATCTTGCTGACGAAAATGATTCTATTTATGGAGTATGTGATATCGGAGGCAATGGAACTTCTGGAGCATGTTATGATCTTTCAAATTTGCCAGAAGGCGCAGAATCATTACAGGTTACTTTATGTGAGTATAGAACCGGTTTCTGTGATACAAAAGCTTGTTGTGTTGTTCTCGATGTTCCTATCCCTCCATGTGCAGCATGTCCTACTCTACCTTTTGAATTGAATTGGTGTTGCAATATTGATCCGGGCCAGCCCGCTTGCTTATGTGCAACAGATGAAGATGGAGTCACTCACAATGTTAATAATTTACCAGGCGGCTATTGGATTAGTGATATGAATATTCCAGGAATTTGTGTTTACTATTGGGAATTACCTCCAGTTTTTACGCCAGTAACAATTGAAATTTCTGATAATTTAAACGTTTGCCATTATACATTAGAAATGCCTGGCCCTAATTGTTGGGGTATAATAGGTGATGGAGGTAATTTTAATGGTCAAAATAATGATGAAGACAATACCTTGACCTTGTATCCAAATCCAGTGATAGATGTCTTGTTTGTTGAAAATAAGTACCTTGAAACAATTGAGTATGAGATTGTAGATATGCAAGGAAGGGTATTGCGTAAAGGTATGATGAACAATGAAAATCTAGAATTGCAAATTCAAGATTTTGATCCAGGTGTATATTATCTTAATTACAAGACAAAAAATCAAGAAGTAAAGAATTCTAAATTCGTAAAAATATAATTTAGCTCTTTAGCTTATAAAAACAAATAGGGTGTCTGTAAACAGACACCCTATTTTATTTTAGATATTTATATTTTGCTATGGCTTATACCTGCATTACTTACAATGATACTTTCCATTTTTTCATAAATTAAAATCACTTTTACATTCGCTTCTTGGTTGATTAAACGCACTTCTGAATTCTCTAAGATAAAGTGATTAACAATTGTATAACTAAACCAAAGATTTTTTATATCGCTATTCTATAAGTTCACTACTGTTTTGCTCTTTCAGTTTTTCGTTAATCACCGCCAGTTGAGAAATCACATTATCATTATCTGGTCTTAACCTTATTGCTTCAAGGTATTCCTTTTTTGCTTTATCTAACTTACCGTTTTTAAGCAAGACCTCCCCATAACTATCTCGTGCATTGGGATGGTAAGGAAATAAATACCTATTTACTTTTAGGACCAATTCTGCCAAGTCCAATTTGTTTTCTGCCATTAATACATACCCATAGGTATTTAATTCACTAACAGTACTCACTTCCCTATAGACAGTATTATGGCAAATTTTCAATGAGTTATAAGTATCCAATGAATCAGGATTGAGGTTTTGGATTAGAGTGTCTAACATTGTTACAGCTTTATACCTTTGCTCATAAGGCAAGCCCTTTGCAATTGTCCTAATGTCTGTATCCAAGTCAAAAACTGTCCGTTCAACAATACGTCCAATCTCTTTCCCATTCTTTTCAAATATAAAAGTAGGAACTCTATGTATATTTTGATCCTTGGTTTCATTTGCTGGGCCTTGTTTGTATAGTTCATCAAAATTATGAAGAGCAATCAAATCCAATTTTGATGTTTCTAGACCCATTTCTTCCCAAGCTTTGATGAATTTTGGAAGCAGGTATTTTGTGTCTCCGCACCAGGTCCCAATAAAAATTTTTACTTCAACGTCTTTAAGCAGAGCTCCATCGTTGCCACTTAGATTAGTCTCAAAGTCCTTCAAGTTTTTAGTATACCATTCTTCATATTCTCCTTCCAATAGTTGGTTTATATTCACAGAGCCCCAAAGTTGTTCATTACCTTTTTTGTCCGTATAAGATTGACTCATTATACCACCAATAAAAATTAACTGAATAAAAATAGTGATGATTGTTTTCATGCTTTTCAATTTTGTTATGATAAAACACAAAACTATATTGATTAGCTACAGCTTACTGTTAACAAGAGGACAACGAGTTGATAAGATGTAGCCAACAAAATGTTTATGAAATGTAAATATTATGAACTTGTAGACATTTGAGCCTAGTACTTACGGGCTTGCGGACTTTCTATTCTGGGCATTGGATGGAGTGTGTATAATATAATCTTAACAAAACAGGAAAAGCTATTTCGGCTCACGGTTCCTAGCTCCCAAAGTACATTTATACTTGCTTCATCGACAAAGATACTCTTCGTTTTTCTTCATCTATTGCAATCACTTTTACCTTGACCTCTTGATTGACAGAAAGTACTTCTGCAGGATCAGAAATAAAGCGATTGACAATTTCTGAAATATGGACCAATCCAGATTCTTTGATTCCTATATCAACAAAGGCTCCAAACTTGGTAACGTTATTGACGACGCCCGGTAATACCATTCCAATGTTTAAATCAGAAATTTTATTTATATTATTTGAGAAAGCAATTGCTTTGGCTTTTCCTCTTATGTCTAGGCCTGGTTTTTCTAATTCCTTTTGGATATCTTTTAGTGTAGGCAATCCCAATTGATCGGTCGTATACCTTTTTAAGTCAAGCTTTCTAAGTCCTTCTTTGTCATCCATTAATTCTTCAATTCCACACTTAAGGTCTTTCAGAATTTTTTTTACCACGGGATAACTTTCTGGGTGCACTCCTGTGTTGTCAAGTGGATTTTTACCATCTCTTATTCTAAGAAATCCTGCCGCCTGCTCAAAAGCTTTGTTTCCCATTCGCGAAACTTTCAACAATTGTTTCCTTTCAGCAAATGGACCATTGTCTTTTCTATAATTGACAATATTCTTAGCGAGGGTTGGTCCCAATCCTGAAACGTGAGCAAGCAAATGCTGGCTTGCCGTATTTAGATTGATACCAACTGCATTTACACAGGAAGCAATTGTGTTATCCAAATTTTCTTTGAGTCTAGTTTGATTGACATCGTGTTGGTACTGCCCTACTCCAATAGATTTAGGATCTATCTTTACCAACTCCGCCAACGGATCCATCAGGCGCCTTCCAATAGAAATAGAACCGCGGACGGTCACATCTTTATCAGGAAATTCTTCTCGCGCTACCTTTGATGCAGAATATATCGAGGCGCCACTTTCATTTACAAAAAAGACCTCTAAATCTTGTCCAAATTTATGCTTGTTGATCATTTGCAAAGTCTCCTTGCCCGCTGTTCCATTTCCAACAGAAATTGCTTCGACCTTGTGCTTTTCAACAAGGTTTTGTAGCGTGTTCATTGCTTCATCTGCTTTCGATTGTGGGGGATGAGGATAGATGGTTGTGTCATCGAGTAGGTCTCCTTTCTCATCCAAGACTACAACTTTACACCCTGTTCTAAAACCAGGATCAACTGCAAGTATTCTTTTGCTTCCAAGTGGAGCAGCCAACAACAAATCTTTTAGATTCTTGCTAAAAACCAAAATGGCTTCTTCATCAGCTTTTTGTTTTGCTGACTTTTTAAATTCATTTTCAATTGATGGCAGCAATAATCTTTTGAGAGAATCCTCTATTGCCAATTTGATTTGCTGTGCAGATTTACCTCGTGGGTTTTTAATAAAAATTCTTTCGATTGATCGCTGAGCATAATCATTTTCGATTGTAATTTTGGATCTAAGCAAGCCCTCATTTTCACCTCTAAAAATTGCCAAGAGTCTATGCGATGGTATTTTATTGAGTGCTTCATCATAGTCAAAGTACATTTCATATTTCCCTGCTTCCTCCTTCTTCTTTTTGATAAGCTTTGATTCTACCTTGGCGTATTTTGCATATTGACTTCTGATGCTCTCTCTACTTTCACTATTTTCATTGATCCACTCTGCTATAATATGTCTCGCTCCTTCGAGTGCAGCATCTACATTAGGCACCTTTTTATTGACAAATCGCTGAGCTTGTTTTTTAAGGTCATCATGACGTTCTGAGGTGACCAATCTTGCCAATGGTTCCAATCCATTTTCTTTTGCAACTGTTGCCTTGGTTTTTACCTTCTTTTTAAATGGGAGATAAATGTCCTCTAGTATGATAGCATCCCAACATTCGTCGATTTTCTTTTTGAGTGCATTATCTAGTTTATCTTGTTCCTTGATTGCCTTTAGGATGGTTTCTTTTCGCTTGATTAGCTCATCCATCTTTTGGAGTGCATCTTTGATCTTTCCCACATCGACTTCATCGAGAGAGCCTGTCATTTCTTTTCTGTATCGGGATATAAATGGAACAGTCGCTCCGTTCCTTAAGAGTTGGACAGTATTTTTTACCGCCCTTTCGGGCAAATGTACTTGCTGAGTAAAAATCTTTAAAGGAAAATTCTCCATGCTGCGAAAGTAACAAATTTCGAACCTTCAATCATTGAAATGAAGCAGGAAGAAATTTAGTAGTTGAAGGTGTATCTGAGTGCAAGAAAATATGAAAGCTTTACTTTTTCAACTTTCCAATTTGCATCTAAGAAAACAGGCTCACTGATCAATTCATCTAAGAACATCGATTCTTTTTGAAATAATGTGCTTATACCTGCGTCACCAGAAAAGTTTTCAAGAAATCTAACTTGGACCAACATAGGTATTTCTAATAAGAGAATATCATTGGCTGTGTTGGAACTAAAGTGCCAGTACCCCAGTTTACCCCTTCAAACTCAGACGCAATCTGGCGCATTCCGATATAGAGGCCTGATCTCAGTGAGGTACGTTTAGAGTCGATAACGTTATACAATAATCCAAATCCAATCTTTTATGCGAACTCATCATTTGGATATTTCTTAAAATCAGAAGTAAAGGAAGTTCGCATAAAAAGTTTTCTTGAATTATTCTTTTCCAATGCAAGTCCATATCCGTAAACTGAAGTATTTAACTTTATGGTAAATGGCTTCCAATTAATTGAAGTTGAGTGAACTTCTGAAGCAGACTTTTGATGAGAAGTTGAATCTACTTGTCCATTGAGTATAGAAAAAGTAAATAAAAATATCACTCCAAGTAGTCTTTTAATTTATTTCAATTTCATATAAAACTTTTCTCTTACCAACTACAAAGTCCACACAAACTGCCGCGATTCAAAATCTAGAATTTTATTCTGTAAATTTATACCGAAGTCCAACATGATAATTATGCAATCTCTTATCAATTTCATAAGTATAATATGCTGCTGGTCTGACTGAGATATCAGAATTGAAAGTAATCATTTCTCCAAAATTAGTAGGTTTTTGAAACATCGTTCGTACCCCCACTTCAAATGAAATCTTTTCTGTAATACTACATTGTAGTATAAATGGAATATCAATGAATCCAGCTGAAATAGGTGCTGACGGAATTTCGAAGAGCCCACAAAAGATAATTCCACTTTCACTATAGTTATATAAGTAATCCGGCGAAATCTTTCTCATGCCTAAATCAATCCCCATTCTCAATGATAAAAAACGATGGTTAAAAACATCGTATATCACACCAAAATTGATTTTGTATTCTCTTGGGATATCAGTATCGGATTTAAGATCTGATGCTACGCCCACTCTAAAGGCCATGTTTTTGATGAATTTTTTTTCAATAGAAATTCCATGTCCAACATTCGAACTATTCAACTCAATTGTAAAAGGCTTCCAATTGAAGGCTGTCGTACAAACCCCTTCCGTTGTTTCCGATATAGACTTAGAGTTTTCTTGACCACTCAAATCAAAAAATAGAAAAGTAAAAACAATCGATACGAAAAAGTACTTAGACTTCATAGTAAATAATTTACGTTTTGTTCTTTACTCGGTGTTTATTCTGTAAAAGTATAGCGAAGTCCTATATGATAGTTGTGCAATCTCTTATCAAGCTGGCCATAATGAAAAGTAGGTGAGTCGACTCTTCCAGTAGTGATCATCTCGCTAAACTCTGTAGGTTTTTGGAACATAGTTCTGATACCCAATTCTAGAGATAGCTTTTCGGTTATCTGAGTTTGCAGCAATAAAGGAATGTCAATAAATCCATAAGTAATTGGTTCTATTGGCCCCATAAAACAATATTCAAAGTAATTTAATCCATTCGAGACTTTCCTCATTCCTAAATCAATCCCCATTCTCAATGATAAAAAACGATAATTAAGAACATTATACATCACACCAAAATTGATTTTGTAGTCCCTTGGGGTATATTCATCGGGTTTTAAGTCAGAAGCTACACCTATTCTAAAGGCCATATTTTTTTTGAAATTCTTTTCGATAGAGATTCCATGCCCAACATTTGAGCTATTTAACTCAATCGTAAAAGGTTTCCAATTGAAAGAAGTGGAAGAGATTCCTTCTATTGTTTCTACTACCGTGCTGTTACTTTCTTGGCCATTCACGGTAGAAATAGCAAAAATGAATAAAATCGATAGGAAAAAGTTGCTCGTTTTCATATTGACTGATCTAGTGTTAAGGTATAGTGGTGAAAACGTTACGAAATAGAATATGGTTGGTGACTAATTACATTTCATATCTTTTAATGCTTTTCAGCAAATGTGTATCTGAGCCCAAGATGAAAAGGCATTTGATATGTGGCCGGCATATATTCATAAAAGAATTCATTCTTAAAGTTGAATTCAGGACTAAACATTCTATCAGCTGAAAGCCTAACTCCAAAATTAATAGAATAATTTTCCCTGAAATTATATTGCAATAAAATAGGCACCTCTACGATAGCTCTTGAAATCCTAGCACCATAAAAGGCCTCTTCTGGTTTTTGTCTCAATCCAAGTTCCAAGCCTGTTCTTAGGGATGAATGTATACAATCAATGTTCAGTACATTAAATATGACTCCAAAATTTAACTGATTGCCTAAAGGAGAATAAGGAAATATAACTTCAAATGAAGATGGAGATTGTGCGGTCAAAAATTTTGTTTCGATTTCAAAATCAGATGAAAATGAAGCCCGTACAAATACGTTTTTCTTTATTTGTTTCTCAAGGCTAATTCCATGAAAGTTACCATTGCTATTTAACTCAATAGTAAAAGGTCTCCAAAAATTTGTTGATGTGCTTGGCTCTATTGTTTGTTCTTCGTGTAGGCTAAAATAGGGCAGATTCGGCGCTAAGGTGCTTGTTAATAACTGCCCATTCATGAATGAAGCAATAGACAAAAATACAGCTGTTATGATGTATTTGGAAGAAATCATAAGCAAAAGATAGTTAGAATTATTAACTACCAGATATTTACGGAAGTGAAAAGGACAATGAAGTTATCCTCTAGCTCACCAACAAAGCTATCTCTTCAAGTATTTATTAGATGCCTCGGTCCGATTATTTACCTACAACTTGTCATCGTAATTCCCAACTCGGTACTTATCTCTTTATACTATAAGTGGAAAGTTGATTGAGAAATCATTGTAGTTTTGTTCCAATGATTAAGGTATAAAAAAGCCCTGATTTTTTAAAATCAAGGCTTCTCTTTTTTGAACTACAAAATACTACTTCAAGTAAACGAAACTTCCGGTGTGTGATTTTCCTCCACTATCCACGTTATAGAAAATCAATCCCTGTGGTATTGCCCGTGTATGTAATGATAAACCAAAGCTATTGTTAGATTTGTCTATTGATAGTTCTTCCTTAAGTAATAATTGTCCTTGACTATTATATAAGGACAATAGTATTTGAGCTTCTTGGATATCAACAAAGTCAAAATTAACTTGATCATCTGTTGGGTTTGGAAAGCAGATTACTGCTGGCTCTAAGGCTTTAAGATTATCAACAGATGATATAAGAATATTTATCGTCGAATTATTAACAACTACTCCGATTGGGTTGACATCATTGTCAAAAGCAGAAATATCCGTTGGTTGGTCTGTGAAAATCAACTCGGTGTCTGTCATGTTTTCAGATGTTTTAAAGTTGAGATAGAAAATGGCGCTATCGTCTTCCAGGCTTACTGCAGAAGAAGTAAACCAAGCCAAAGTAATAATCCCACTTTCTGTTTCAGTCAAACCAAAATCGTTTTCATCTAGGTCTTGAAGATCTAATCCACTCACTGATTCAAAGCTTAATTTGCTAGGATCAAACGCAATGCTAAATTGTAGACCACTCACGTTTTCAAAACCCCTTACCATGATCGGAATGCTTAGTTCTGCATTATTAATCTCGAGACTAGGCATTGATATTTCTAAATCAGCCGATCTACTAGTGGTACTTGGATCTATAATATTATTATGATCTGCATCACAGGTTACATCCCCAACCTTGATACCAATAAAATCTAAATTTATTCTGTCGCTGTTTAGATTAATATTATACGAGTCAGGAAAATTATCGTTTAGTGGATTGTTGCTAAAGTTATAATTGCTAGGCACAAATCTCCATGAAGGATTATTTGGGAACTCCGAAATCTGCGCATTGATTAATCGCTGTGTAAATATCAAATCAGCTACATCTATATTTCCACTCGCATTTACATCAGCGGCAATATGCTTGTATGGCGTGGGGAGTTGCCCTGGGACATTATTAATGTGTCTTTGTATTTTGATAAGGTCACCTACATTTACTCCATTTTTTGGATTCAGATTTTTGTCTGCCTTAAGTGTATAAGTGCCTTCAAATAAATTTTCAAAGTTGTAAAAACCATCACTGGATGTCGTATAATTTGAGTCATTTGAAAGTGATACCAAACATTTGCCGACAGGCTCAAAATTACATTCCTGATCAGCATACACTCTACCACTTACAGAATAATGCGAATCCACTTCTGTACAAGCATAGCCATCAAATACCTCTATAGGTACTTCATTGACATTACCATCAAAGGCTTTAAGCTCTGAAGGATTCCCATCTAAATAGATTCGTGTCTCTTGGTTTGGATTTGCACCAAGTTGAACTTCGATTTCGAATAAAATATCACCATCTGGTCTTGTTACAGAACTTGCGTTAAACCATGAGAAAGTTAAAGTCTGATTGACTAGTGAAAAACTGGATGAACCTAAATTTGGCAAGTTGTAATTTCTCGTATTGCCAGTCAGGTAAGCGATGGAATTATTCTCAGTATGAATTGAACCTTGAAACCCAGAGATGTCGTTCATCTGGTAGGCGCGAATTGGAATATATATTCTTTCATTGGCAATGCCACAGTTGTCATCTACATCTAAGGTAAATGGATCTTGGCAAGGCACAACATCACCATTGTTACAATCCCAAACCTTTTTACAACCTTGCAATGAGTTATAAAAACTGATATTAAATTGTGTAAATAAATTATAGGTAAATAATATATCTCCATTGCAGCTATATATTGTACCACCATCATCACCCGCATAAAGGCAATTACCAGGAACATTGTATACACACTGACCTTGATAAGTGCATTGATAAATTTCATTGGTACACCCCCCTTCTTGGCACGAACCAATAAGTTGGCTTTTAATATTTTGTAACCAAATTGGATTTTCTTCTGTACAACAATTTGCAATGCAACAATCCGGTACAGGATAACAGCAAATGTTCCAACAATATTGAGTTGCAATTTCTCCAGATGATTCTCCAGTAAGGTAATAGCAATAGACGTTTTCTGTATTCGTAGATAGATCCCCAGACCAACTAGCCTGACCAACTGAACCCATTAGCAGCTCGCCATCATCTCCAGACCAATATTGAATATCGCCATCATAACTACTATCAAACTGATAGTTTTCTTCGTAACAAGTAGATGTAATTGAATTGCATTGGAAAATATTATAGGTACTAAGGTCCATGCAACAAAGTCGATAACAACCATTGACTCCAATGCGATACATGCAACAGATCTTGTACTTGCGATTTGTTTGGAGATTCAATATGGAAGTTGGATCAAAGGTTTCATAAATTGGATTATAGTTTTCGTCCAAGACCGTCCACTTCAGAACAATTGCAGAGGCATCAATATTTTTCATTTGTACTTGGAGGTTGTTGGAGTTGGGGTCAGACTCTAAAATGGTAGGTCTCAACTTTCCTCCGGTATTCCCACAATTTGGGACAGGAATACATACTTTTTTACAGCACACTTTTCTACAACCATTAATCTCATAAGTCAAAGTAACATTTACCTCCGGCAGAAATGAATAAGCTAATAGATCAAAATTTACAGATTTATTGTTTCCATAAATAAGCTCGTTACTTTCATGCAGCTCCCATGATATTACAGTGATATCATCCGAGGCTTCAAAAGTATAGCTAGAATTATTCTGGTCTGTAGGAGTCCACCAAAATTCATCGCAGGCATATGGGTCTGCAATACAGATCTTTTTACAACACTTATAGCAAGCATTGTAACCTCCATCGCCTCCTGTACTATTCCATTCTTCCCATACATAACAAATTTCATAAGTACCTGCTGCATTAAATGTCAAGTTGGCATTTTGTGTTGAAGCAGCTGGTTCATCATTGATAGTCCATTGGTAAGAATTGTTTGAGTTTATCTCGCTGCTAAAAGCATAGCTGTTTGATGACAAAGGATAATAACTAAAACAAAAGGGATCATATACAGGTATACAGTTATTGGTACATTCTCCATTTATGAATCGAAAGACGCCCGCTGAAATTGCATAGCAACTATTGCTATAAGTAACGCCATCACAACCACAAACTGGGTCATAAGAATCATCGCAAGTTATTAACAACGGTTGATAGTTGGGACAAGGGCATTGTTGAGCATTGAAGGTAATTGGGTTAGAGGCACAAAGGCCTGAGTTGTCATCAAAGGATTCATTGGTTTCTAAAATTCCATCATACACATCCACATAAACTCCTACATTGTATGTACCGCCGCTTAAGGTCCATTCATATTCACAAAGTGGAACACTAAAGTTTAGGGTAACGCTTTCGTTGGGTTGTAAGCTTGGAATTATTTCTCTGTGGGCGTCAAAACCAACATAGTCTGATGGCATTGCGTCGTCATTGGAGAAGGTAGTTAGATACAACTCTGCTTCTGTTTCATCACTATCCAAGACACCATCATTGATGACGATCATAGAAAGTGTCAATGTTTGGGAATTACTATTAGACAGTGAAGCACAAGTTGCATTAGGAGAAATACTAAGATTTGGTAATACACCCGGACAGCTTATACCAATGTCATAACTGCCTGCATCACCATCCCAACCATCTACTATAATTATATATGTTTCTCCTTGGGTAAGTGTAATGACAATTTCTTCATTGGAAAATGTATTGATTGAAGCATCGATACAATCGTTGGGATTACAAGAGCCTAAAATAAATAAATCTAAGTCTTGGGTAAGGTCGTCAATTTCCAATGATATAGTGTGCGTTCCTGATTGCTCTGCTGTAAAGTAGTACTTGTATTCAGGACCAGTGTGTCCAGAACTTGAACATCCAGGATAGTGAATTACATCATTAATGTTTTCATTGAGTGTGGACCAAGAGTCCTCATTGTCAGTACAACTCAGATCATAGGTGTTTTGAAATAAACCAACATTGCAATTGTCACTAAATTGAGAATATGCAAATTGAAAACAAAAAATTGCTAAAAAAAATGTGAATATCTGTTTCATAAAAAAGGGTTTTGAATGATTGAAATACTAATACTGCAAAAGTATCTCAGCCCTTTTTCTACTCATATATAACTTTTGTTACATGAGCATTCTATCAAATCTCATCAGAAAAGAAATCAATATGTCGTAGAAAAACCAAAATCCAGCTCCCAGGTAGTCAATATTAAACTTATCTTTGTTAAATTATCTACACAAAAAGCAATAATTATGAAGTCAATTTTTACAATTCTTTTAGTGATTATAGCCTTTTCACTACAGGCACAAAAAATTACTGTAAACCCAGTACAGTCAATTGAAAATTTTGAAAATGCAGACCTAACTAATAATAACCTTGATCTTGAAACTCACATTGCAGTTGGCAACAATACTGACGAACAGATACAATTAGTATGGACAAGAATTATAAAGGAAAACTGTCCTGAAGAATGGGAGACCGCAATATGTGACAACGTCACTTGTTATTTCACGACTATATCTTCTAATGTAAATCCAGAAATTGGCTTAAACGCACCCTTCATTTTAGAACAAAATGAAACTTTTAATGATTTCATTCTTCATGTTAAACCGAGAACTGTTCCGGGTTGTTGCAGAGTAAAAGTTGAATTTACTACGGTTGAAGAACCGGATGTAGTTCTAGAGACTGCTGTATTTGATGTTAGTATTAATACAGAAAACTGTGACTTTAGTACTAACGTACAAGAGGTAGCAGAGGCACAATTAGTCAATGTATATCCTAACCCAACAAGTGATGCATTTACATTGACCAATAACGATGTAATAAAACACATCGATCTTTATAATAACTTAGGCCAGAAGCTTAAATCATTCGATTATGAAAATGGTGAGTACTTTAATGTTTCAGATTTGAATCCAGGTATCTATTCATTGGTATTAAAAAATGCAGAAGGATTGAGCTTACACACTGTAATGCTTAATAGAAGCTAAGAGGTAAATAATAAAGCTCATTTGGAGCAAATAAAAATCCCCAAGACCAGAAATGGACTTGGGGATTTTTTTTGTCTGGTCAAATTTGCTTTCTTCCAAATTCAATTAAGATTTTGCGAAATTTATTAGCGGAGTAAGGTCATTATTATCTGCCTTTTTTAAAGCTTGTATGTATTTATGTCTATCATCACCAACATTTACTAAGTTTTTACTCCCCCAAGTGAATTCATCTAGATTAAAAACTTTACTCATTATTATATCAGCCATTAACCTACTATGCCTTCCTTTACCATTCGGGAAACAATGAATACTTACAATTTGATGTTTAAACCTAATTGCAATCTCCTCAGGTTTATAAATATTATGTTCAATCCAATAGAGGGTGTTGTCCAATAGTTTTTTTAATTCGGTTGGAATCTGCCATTTATCGATTCCAATATTTTTATCAGACTTTCTAAACATTCCTGCCCATGACTAAATCTCTCCATACATTTGTTTGTGGAGCTTTTTGATAAACGCCTCTGTGAAATTGATTCCGTATTTAGATTCTTGGAAAATAGCCATTGGATTGCCTCTTCAATATTTTTTTGTTCAAATTCATTAAGTTCTCCACTTGTAGAAATAGTTTCAAGTTTTAATCCAAGCTTTTCCTCAACATCAAGAGAGGTTTGGCCATTTATATAATCTAAGTCTAATCCCATAGCATTTTAGGCTTTTCTCTCTTAAGCTGATCTGCACGTTCTTTAATTGCCTTTTCAATTCTTGTCTTAGAATTCTCTTGATCTTCAAGCTTCATTGAAGTTGAAGTCTTTCTAACAATTCTTGTTGCCAATTCATGAGCTTTACGATCTATGAGAGCTTCCAATGAAACATCTTTTGGAACAAAGCCATAGACTAATTCCATATCCAAAACCTTGGCTGTTTCACGTAAAGTTTTCAAAGTTATCGAACCCTCTTTCTCTCGCCTTTCAAGTTCCATAGCACTTTGTTTTGTCATTGATAGAAGGCCACCCAATTGTTTCAAGGACATCCCTAAGCCTATCCTAATTGCTTTTATCCATCCTGTGGCAGGTACAACGACCTTAAGTGTAGGGGCAAACACTTTTATTTTGCTTTCGAGTTGATCCAGTAGTAATTGTCTTTTGTCCATTTTGTAAGGTTATAGCCTGACATTTAAAACCTAAAGGTAAGGTTATAGCCTTACATAATCAAGTGTAAAGTCAGGTTAAAGCCTTACGGATAACTTGATTTATTATCATAACGAATCTTTGGATACTCTTTACTTGAATGGTTTACAAAATGCAGACTTCGTGTTTTACAGTTTGTGTATAAATAAAAAAGCCCAGCATTTTGCTGAGCTATTGTGGGCGATGAGAGACTCGAACTCCCGACCCCCTCGGTGTAAGCGAGGTGCTCTGAACCAACTGAGCTAATCGCCCCTTTAAGGGATTGCAAATATATGTTTAACAATAATCATGCACAATTTTTTAGCAGGATTATTTGTCAACTATTAAACTAATGAATCTGCTTACTTTTTGGGCCTAAATAGGCATAAAATGCAATGATTGATGCAGATAAGAAGAAAACTGGTCCAACTTTATCCGCTTCTAGCAAATCATTGATCAAAATCATGACTGCTGTAGCAAAATAAGATAAGGCCGCAGCCATAATCCAATAGCCTTCATTTTTTGTCTTGTATCGCTCATATGCCCTCTGGGCAATGAAAAGCGGCAGAAGAATAAGAATAAATAAGATTATAAGACCGAATATGCCCTGCTCTACCAAGGTCATCAGATAGTAATTGTGAATACCTGACTTTTCGGGGTTATCACTTACATAGGTCTGAAAACTACTGACAGTATGCCGTTTATAATTACTGAAAAAAGTCGAAGGACCAAAACCAAAAAAGGGCTTTTCTTTTGCCATATGAAAACCAGCAACCCACCTATACAATCTCTCCATCGTCGAAATATCCTCCATCTTATACGTCGCCTCAATCAAATTATTGAATTTGGTATGACTCACAGTTTGTTCAAAATCTGGCGCCATCTCCAGATATTCATTCCCTTTTATCACCGTGTGCAATCCAAAGGCAAGAACAATAAAGGCAAGTGGCACAAACCACTTCAATAGTTTCCACTTAATGACAAAATACATGGCAACACATAAAAAGATAACTCCATAAGCTGCACGTGTGTAAGTGAAATAAGTAGCCACTAAGAAAAACAATAAAAAGCCTAGAAATTTTTTCTCTTTTGTGATTCTGCTCATCGCCCAAATAAATGGAATAAGCAAAACCAACATAGCTGCATAATTTACATGGTTTCTAAAGATTGGCCTTACGGCAAAATTTATATCTGCAAAAGAAAAACCACTTGCGGCATGATTGACCATTACATAAGCAACAGCTATGATGCTTGTATAAATGAAGTACCTAAAAACTTTCTGATAATCTTTATCTCCATTTAAAATGAGTAAAGGCAAAAAGAAAAATGGAATCACGTACCAGATTTTTGCCAAGAAATACTTTATCGAAATGATTGGAAAGGTGGACATCAGGCTTGTGATAAAAATCCAAAGCAGATGAAAAAGAAGAATTAAACTTATAGAATTTGTAAATACTTTTTTATCGATACTTCTTGCGTTCCAAAGAACAAGAAGAAAACTAAGCCCCGTTAAAAACCACATGATAGGTTCTGATGGCAAATCCGTTCCCAGTCCTCCTGGTAAGGTTTGCTCCACAGAAAAAGGAAGTAAGACAAAAAAGCCAATGAAAATTATTTTATAATTGACGATTGCAAGATACCCAAAAAGGAAGGCAAATGGAATCAATGCAATGAGAGGCTCACGTAGAACGGCAGCAGCTACACATGAAATTATTCCAAGGAAACTTACGCCATAAAAGCTTTTAAGCTGTCCGTCTATTCCTTTACTTTCTTGGCTCATCGCTGAAAACAGATTTCCAGTTTACATCGCTAAATTGACTCATAAATAGGACCCAAATCAAACCGAGGAAAAAGGTGACTGCTGTGGTTCCAATCACGATGATGGATCGAATCGGTCTTGATTTTATATGTGGCACTTTTGCTTCCTGAACCAAATGCAAAGCTGTAAACGGTGAGTTATATGCTGACTTTAGTTGCTTATATCTTTCTTTATCTAAGGCCAATTGCTCACTAATTTCTTTCATCTCCAAACCAAGTTTTTCAATTTCCCCACTACCGCTAGCATACGAAGTGGCATCGGTGTTTAACTCTTTTAGTTGAGTCCTTAATCCTTCAACCCTCGCTGCAAGCATTGGTATAGAATCTGTCAAGCTCGGAGTATTTTTATAAAAAGAAAGCTTGGCATTCAAGTTTGCATAAGCAGCTTTGGTTGATGTCAGTTGTTCACCTAGTATCTCCCCTTTTGAAGCAGAATTATATATCTTATATTGATCTTTAAGTTTTGTTAGTTTTTCTATTATCTCTTGCTGATAAATATCTTTTTCTGCAATGATTTTTTCATGGTTGGCTAATAGATTTGCTTGACTTTCTTTTATCATTCGCTGGCCAATTTCATTTACCTTTTCTCTAGCAGCTTTTGCAATCTCAGCAGCTATCTGAGGATCTTTGTCTTCAAATGAAAGTTCGAGGGCATCAAATTTATTCTTTTCTGTATTGTATGCTTTGGCTACCAAAAGTCTAACTGCATATCCTGCTTGTTCTCCATCAGGATCAATCTCGTATCTATTATACAAATCAAATTCCGTTATAAGGTAGTCTGTAAGCTCGGAGGAATTGGCAATTGAAAACAATCTATCAAGATCCGTATCGGTTCCATAGATTTCTCTTTTGGTATTATCTGCACCGATTGGAAGAGGTTTTGCCAGATCCGGACTGGCTGCATAAAAAATTGTTTTGGAAGTATAAAAATTAGGGAGCATCAAAGCTGCGATAGCAGAAATAATTGCAGCAAGAACACAGCTAATTATTAGGGGCTTTCTCCACCTGTAAACTGCATTTACAAGATCAAGCAGATTATCGTTTTGACTCATCGGTTGGTTTATATCAAGTATAGTTGGTCTTATTAATCAACTTCAGCATTGTTGAAAGTATCTAAACGAATAAGACCCATCAAAAATGATGCAATAATCATGATAATTATACTTCCAGCAAGCTTTATCATCCAATGAATTTCAATTTGTGAGATAAAATAGCTCATCGAAACAGCCAAAATGATGTATAAAATGACTGAAATCATTGAATTTAGGCTGCTTTTCAGGCCAAAACTCTTCAGGACCAATAAAAATTGTAAAATCATCACTGAAACTTGAGTGATGAGGGTAGCCTTGGCTGCACCTATACTCGTTTCCAAGGGAATCCATTGGTAATTAAGATACCAGTTGATACATATCCCTCCAAAGAGAACGATGTTGAAAATCAATAATTTACCAGTTGCAGTAATAAGAGTGCCATATATATATGAAAAGCCAACTCCAATAAAACTCAAGATCAGAATGCGGAAACTATCGGCATATTGTTGGGTGTAATCAACATATAATAAATTCATAATCTGCTCCGCATAAAAGTATCCACTCAGCACAACCATAGACACGATAACCAACATAATTTTGGCTGCCTGTGCTGCAAGCTGACCCACCTCACCATCCTTGTGCAAGCGATACGCAAACATCGGTAACAACAAACTTGCAAACAGTAGTGCAAACATATTGGAGGCATCGAGTATTCGATATCCAGCGGCATATACTCCCGATGCGTATGCCTCATCATCAAGCATCCTTTCAAGCATAACTCCATCCATCCTATTAAACAAACTCATAAACAAGCCTACCAACGCAAAACCGAAACTTTCTTTTAAAATCGAAAACGCTTCTCGAGTAGAAAAGTAAAACTGAATCCTAGTAATCTTTCTTACGCGATTGTAGGCAATGAGAATTGCGATAATATTGGCAGCCGTAATGCTCAAAATAAATGACTCAATACTTAAATCCTTAAGCACATAAATTTGAACTCCCACAATGATTATCAGTAGTATTTTGTCAAGCACAGAAAAGAGGGTTTCTTTTCCATAGTCTCCCATAGCTGGAAAGTGGCTTTTGAGAAAAACATAAAAAGACGAAAGGAAAAAATTCAAGGCAATCATTCCTAATAATTTATAATAGGAAGAAGGATAACCTATCCATGATCCGACAATCCCCAAAACAAACAAAAACAAAATTCCCAACCAAAGTTTCATGATGATGGTCTGCCCTATCCGCTTAGATAGGTTTCCTCGGTTTTCTGCGACCCACTTAGTATTCTGATTATGAATTCCTGGATCAAGAATAATCTGAAATAGAAAACAAAAATTGAGTAGTCCAAAATAGAGACCCCAGGTATTGGTCCCTAGTAAGTTTTGCGCCTGAGTCTCAATCCCAAAAATGTATATTGGTTTGATTAAGAGATTGGCAAAGAGCAAGAAAGCTAGGTATTTTGTGAAGGAGCTTTTTGGCATGGTGCTAAAATAAGAAAAGACTTAGGTCTTTTCTTATTTTAGCTAGACACCAGACTGCCAGACGCCAGACTACCAGACTTTTTTAGGCTTCTTCTATCTTTTTGGTAAACACTACTAACATGTTCCTTATTTCAAAAAGTTCTTTCTCTAATGGTAAAAATTGACTCTCTGTAATGATCTCCAATTTCATCGATACAATTAATTGTGAGTGTAATTCATATACTGAACCAATAGATGTTGATAAATAATGGGAAAAGTGTTTGTTTGATCTTATTATTGATCCTTCTGCAATATTAGAAGGAATAGAGATTGCGCATCTTCTCATTTGATTGACAAGTCCAAATTTTTCTTCTTTTGGAAATACCTTTGTCAGATCATAAATTGATTTCACAAATTCAATAGATCTTTTCCAAATGCTAAGTTTTTGATAATTATGTTCCATACCTATAGTGGAAATAGGCAGCCTTAGGTAAACACTTTCTTTAAAGTCTTGTGTCTGGCAGTCTGGCATCTGGTGTCTGTTTTAACTGACAATAGTGGCTAGCAAAACAAATAAATTAATATCTATGTATAAAACCCTACCCATCAACACCAAGTAGTTAAAACCCCAATTAACGTATTATAAATTTCTTTAATATGTATTTGTTTGCCTACATTTGAGAACCGAAAAGAAATACCCCACAAACAGTTCCAAGAAATATATTTTTCCCTAACCGATTAAAATAAATCCGATATGTTCCCAAGACATGTCAGATGGTATCGTTTGCTATTACTTTTATTTGTAGTAGTGAATTGCGACGAGGCCATTGCAAAAACCGAAGACAACCTTAATCTCGATTCCGGGCCAGGTATTATAGTTACCTGCCCGGCCGCTTCGACTGGTTCGTCAGCATGCGGAGGCGTTGCGCCTCCAATGCAACCCTCCTTCATGAATCAAATTTCAGATGGCGACATTGCTGCCTTTGGCCTGATTGGTGGCTCCATAACAGGAACACCCTGTGGGGATATTATTATCCTTGGTCTAGATGTTGGATCAGGTACTACTCCAGAAGGTTGTGATTTTATTACTAGACAATTTATCATATACGATGATGCAAATTCAGATGGCCAATTAGAGTCATCAGAGTTTATACAAAATTGTACTGTTCAATACATAATCGGTGATAATCAAGCTCCAGATGTTGACTTTTCATTTGGATTGAACTTAGATTGTTTCAGCTTTGATATTGAGAGTGAATTAAATTTATGGTTAGAGTCAGGCGCAGAAAGCTTTGTAATTGATTGTAGCAATGTTACTGTAACAAACGACTATGATGGTGGAATTGACTTTTGTACTACAGGCCAATATCCTGTCAATTTTACGTTTACAGATGAGTGCGGAAATGAAACAATAATTACAGAAAGCATATTCTTTTTCCATGAGGTCTTTTTTGATTGCTCTCCTAGTATATTTGTTGATTGCTTTAATCCAGAATTTTTAAGGCCCGCTAATTCACTCACTGAATTCAATTTCATGGGAGGATTTGTGGAGTTATGCTCTGACAATATTACTATCACACACGTAGATGGTCCTGGTGCAATTACAGATATTTGTGATGCTCCACTTAATGAATTTTACTTCTTTAATAGAACATACTTTTTTACAGATAATGACTGTGGTATTACTTATGAGTGTAATCAATCAATAGATATCTTTCGGACTGAACCGACTCTATTTTTTAGTGACAATGATTGCCCATTTAGCCTTCCGCCAAGCTCACCTATTTCTGGAAAAGAAATAATTGAGTATGGAGTTTTTCCTGATGGTGGTTGTGGCGAATTGACAATTACATTTACAGACAGTCCACATGATTGCAATGAGGCTTTTGTAAGAACATACACAGCGACTGATGAATGTGGAGGTTTTGCTACATATAATCAAAGCTATTTTGCAGATGATGCTTTTACTGTGACATGCCCAACTAATTTTACAATATTTGATTGTGTCGATACTTATCAAAGTTCGGGCAATATAACTCCTATGGAGTTTGCAAACTACGGAACGATTGGTGACTATTGTGGTACACTTACTATTGAATATACAGATACTCCATCAAATTTGACGCCTTGTGATTATGGAATTCCCATCTCAAGAGAATTTACTTTTACAACTGATTGTGGTACTGTAGAGACTTGTATTTCAGTATTCACTTTTGAAAATTTTGCGCCTTTTGCTTTTTGTCCGTTTACTAGTTCATTACCAATTCAGTTTGAAGGAGAATTACCTGAGCCGTATACTACCATAGAAGAAATGATTTGTGATGGCGGAGACTTTAATGGGAAGTGTTCGGAGGTAACAATAATATCGGTCATTGATGACCCACCTGTCCCTGATTTTTATGCAAATGTTGATTTTACACAAACAGTAGTAAGAACTTATACTTTCGAAAATGCCTGTGGCCAAACAACTCAATGCAATCAGTTTATCGAATACTTTACAGGGCCAGCACCTGCATCAGTATTAAATTGCGATGCAGCAACCAACATTGAAGTTGATTGCAACGACTCAGATCCTGCAGGACCAACAATAAATGATTTGGTTGCTGGTGAGTTAGCACTTTGTGCAGATGCACTTGAGGCTGCTAACCCAGGCTCAACTGCCGTAAGTAACTTTGCCGGCATAACATACAGTGGTAGCGGTACTATGCAAGATGTAATATTTACCTTGAGTGATGGAAGTGGAAATACGCTAGATTGTCCTAAAACTATAACCTTAATTGGAGATTGCCCTATTGGTGTTGATTGCTCAGCCGCTACAGATATTGTAGTTAATTGTAACGATGCTGACCCGCCGACTACTCCTATAAATGATTTAATCGCAGAAGAGGTTGATAATTGTAATGCCGCTTTGGAAGCTGCTTCAACTTCTCCAGATGGAGGACCTGTTACAGTAACAAATAATTACTTGTTCCTGACTTACAGCGGAAGTGGTTCTACACAAGATATCATATTTACGGTAACGGATAATGAGGGGACAGAAACTGAATGTCCAAAAAGTATAACCATAGTTGGAGATTGTAAGTTTGTTACCTGTCCACCAACACCATTCCTTACTTGTGAAGAAGGAGTACCTCCTCCAGTAACAAGCTTTAAGGCCTTTATGGATATGGGCGGTCAATATGACTTCTTAGGTTGTGATACAGTCAGTATTACTTCTTCTCTCGATGATGATTTTGAAGATTTAAATTTTTGCTCGACAGATAAAATTGAACTACGAAGATTATATACACTCACAGACGGTTGTGGTCAAATCTTTAGATGTAGACAAAAAATAAGATATTTTAGATATACAGATGGACCTGAATTGACTTGTCCGCCTGATATAACAGTGGATGTAAATACTGCCGATTGTAGCTACATGGCTACCCTCACCCCACCTGTTGCCACAAGTGCTTGTTCCAATGTAGAGGTTGTAAGTGTAACAAGCCAGTTTGCAAATAATGAAGTAAACCTTCCAGAAGGTGATCATGTAATAATGTGGACTGCTAGGAATGAATGTGGTAGAACTACTACTTGCGAACAAACAATTACTGTGGTCGGTACAGGAAATGATTTTGCAATAATCTGCGAAGGATCAAAAATGGCATTCCTCGAAGCAAATGGATTTGCCAATGTGCCTGCGGAACAATTTGTAAACACAATTTATGATGCATGCGGTTCTTCTGGACCATATGTATACCAAATAAGAAGACTCAATGCTGGTCCATGTAGCAATGGAACTGGAAGCGTATATGCTCCATCTATAAGTGTCTGTTGTGATGACTTATTAGCAAATACCTTTGACGTCTCTATAAGAGTTACAGACAACAATGGAAATCAGGCAATTTGCACTGCAGAAGTGCAGGTAAAAGATTTAATTGCACCTACAATCACTTCTTGCCCAGCGGATAGAGATGTATCGTGTTCTCAAATTATTGATCTGTCAGATCTTAATCAATATGGCTTTCCAACAGCAACTGATAATTGTCCAGGTGGACTTTTAATTATCGAAACGGTAGAAGATCTAAGAGAAGACTGTGGCCTTGGAGAAATAATACGAACTTTTACTATCAAGGATTTGGCTAACAATATTGTTACGTGCTCACAAACACTTAATGTATTCAACGATGATCCGCTTGAAGAAGATGACATAGTATGGCCAGATGACATCACATTTACAAATCTATGTAATTTTGAAATTCCAGGCTCAGATGTAGCTGGTATTCCAACATATCCAATCAATTTATGCTCACAACCACTGTTGTCTGAATCCGATGAGGTATTAATTTCTGGACCAGGTTGTCTTGTGGTAAGCAGAAAATTTGTAGTAATTGATTGGTGTCAATTTGAAAATGGTGCGGACCCCAGCACATATCGTTGGGAATACACCCAGATTATTACTTTGGTAAACACAATAGCACCAGTCTTTGATGAATGTGAGTCATTTGTAGAGACTTGTGGCAATGAATTGACGTGCACGGGTATGATCAATTTGACCATGACAGCCACTGATGACTGTGCTACAGCAGATGAGTTGAAATATGCTTATACCTTAACCTTAGAAAGTGGTGCTGTTATAAATGGTCAAGGAAATTCAATCAACGCTCCTTACCCTTATGGTGAGCATAACCTTGTCTGGTCGGTTACAGATGGCTGTGGTAATTTTACTACTTGCGTTCAGTCTGTACACATCAAAGATTGTAAGCCACCTAACGCCATTTGCCTAAGCGGAATAAATATAAATCTTACGCAGATGCCAGGAGCCAATCCAATGGTAGAAATTTGGGCAAAGGACTTGGATGCAAGTACAACAGATAATTGTACAGCGACGGAAGATTTAGAATTTGCCTTTGATATTAACTTCACACAACCAGTACTTATATTTGATTGTAGTGATGCAGGATCATCTCAATTGGTAAGAATGTATGTGAGGGATAGTGATGGAAATGTAGGATTCTGTAAAGCAATGATTGGAATTCAGGACAACCATAATCTATGTACCAATATAGTTACAAATGAAGATGAAGTGATGATTGCAGGAAGAATTGCAACAGAAGCCAATCTTACAATGGAAGAGGTAGATGTTAAGTTAGAAAATTCATCTACACCAATGCATTACATGACCGACCAAAATGGTTTGTATGCCTTTGAAAACCTTCCGATGTATGATGACTTTAATTTGATTCCAACATTTGAAGATGAAATACTAAATGGTGTTTCGACTGCAGATATCTTATTAATACAGAGACACATACTTGACATCGATAGACTTGACAGTCCTTATAAAATAATTGCTGCCGATGTCAATAATTCAGAAAATATAACAGGAGTGGATATCATCGAATTGAGAAAAATAATTCTTGGTTTGAAGGATGAGTTTAGTAATTCTACGGTTTGGAGATTTGTTGATCCAACCACAGGGATGACTGATCCAGAAAATCCTTTCCCGTATAGTGAAAATATGAGTTTAATTGACCTTGATTATAATGCCTACAATATGGATTTTGTTGGTGTGAAAACAGGTGATGTAAACTATAGTGCATTGATCAACGGTTTCATCCCAGAGACCAATTTTTCTACCAGATCCTACGAAACTCTAAGACTGATAAGCAACAGTGTAGAGAGGGGTTCTGTCCGATTTACAGTAAACAACGATCAATTACTAACAGGATTCCAATTAGCATTTAGAATCTCTGGTCCAATCGATCAATTTAATCTTAATTCGTCAATCATTGATATTGATGAAAGCAACTATGCCATCCATGATGATGTAGTTAAGATTAGTTGGTCATCCGGAGAGGCAATCAATTTTACAGAAGGCACTGAGCTCTTCAGTATTAATTTGGATGAAGATGCTGATTACGAACTTCTTACAGATCTTCCAATGTTTGAGACTGAGGCATACAATGCTGATATCAGATCTATGGACATTGAAATTAATTTGGAAGACAACTTAGTAGATGATGAGTGGCAGGTGTTTAGAAACACACCAAACCCATTCGTAGACAACACTTTTATTCCTTTTACCGCACCAAGAGAAAGTCAATTAAAGCTTTCAGTATTTGATGTCAATGGTAAACTTTTATTCCAGCAGTCACGATTAGTGGCGGAAGGATATCAGAAGTGGGAATTGAGTGCCACAGATTTAGGAAACGTTCACGGAGTTTTATATTACAGGCTTGAGTCGGGCGCCTTTAGTTCGACTCAACCTTTTATCCGGTTGAAATAAAGAATAGATTATTAAAATACGCCACAAACATTTGTGGTCCCATGATTTGATAATAAAACCTTTGAACCCCACTCTAACCTGGTGGGGTTCTTTTTTATTATTGCTAAACTGTAATAATCCTAGTCACTTTTACTCGTACTTCTTTGCTGAGAATATTGATTGTTCTTATAATCCAGATTTCATTTTTTTCCACGCTTCCGCAAATGGCTCATCGTAAAAAGATTGCTTATTATTCGAATTTTGCATCGCCAATTTCTGACTTGGAAACAACCAGTCATTCACATCCTTAATGCCACTGCCCAACAAACTATTTATTCTTGCTGCTTGCAAAGGATGCATGGCAAGTTTTCTATACTTAGAGTTTTTTAGGTAATATTTTGGATCCTTATCTGTTCGGAATTTATTGCTGTTCTCAAATTTATCATCCGCACAATTTGACGCCATGCCCTTAGAGTACAACTCCTTCCCTGAGATCAAATTGGGATCATACACCACCTTCACTACTTCGCGACCATCTTGCCATCCTGCAGTCGTACTATACACGCCCTCCAGTTTTCCATATACTTTTTCACCTGACCAAAAACAAAACATTGAGAAGGTTGATTCTGAGCTAGGATTAGTAGTTACTATTTCATGTAGTATTCTTATATCATTGGGTATGACCATTCCCCTTTCGGTAAATGACTGTACGATTCCATCCACAAGCCCAGCACTTGAATAATTACCGTTGATTCTCTCAATTAGATTTTTTCCTTCTTTATCTACAATTCGAACGACAGGATTGTTCCATGTCGGTTCATTGTACTTATCAAGAATCTTTTTATCTGCTCCGCCTTTGTTGTTAAAAATAGCAAGTGGCACAAAGTAATGTTCGATAACATCAACGAGTAATGGGTCTGAAAGTACATTGTCACCATAGTTTCTGCAAGTGGCACATCCTGGAACTTCTTGAAAAAGGATTAGAACGGGTCTGTCCGTAGCAGAACTTTTAGCAATTGCCCTATCATAATCTCTGAGCCAATCAATCTCGCCTAGCTCTTGGATATTCTGCGCAATAAGATTTGGAATCAAGATGAGGGTGCAAATTAAACCAGCTATATACTTCATAATCTTAATTTACTTTCAATATAACTCTTTGCTGTAATGAAAATCAACTCCTTGGCTAGATCTGATATACTTTCATCGTTTAGCATATCTTCGGTAAAAGCTAATAGTTCTTCTTCATAATAAGAATCAAAAATTACATCCATCTTATCTTGCCAAGATTTTCCTTTGACATTAAATGCCTCCCAATTTTTATCTTCAATTTCTTGGAAATATTTTGGATCAAATTCAGTTCCCTTTTCCTCTGCTAGCAAAGAGCGAAAAATAACAAGATGAATAAATAGCATTGTTTCTTTTTCGGTTTCAGTCAGCAGATGAAAATCCTCTCCCAACAAATAACCGGTAAACTGCTTTTCAGCAGCAACGAAGTTTAAAATATTTTCATCCACATTTCCTGAGACAATTTCAATTTCTTTTTCTATCGTAACTTCTTGAATCATTTTACATCTTTTATAAGGAAAAATCCATCCTCTCCTTTCGCCTGATACAATGGCATAAGTAGTCTTCCTGTTTCTGGGGAGAGTACTTGACCATGCTTATCTGTTGCTAGGACTTCTCCTTTTTGCACTTTTTGAAAAGATGTAAATCCGGGTTTCATTTTAAATTCATCTTCTTCACTCACACCGTATCTCAAAACCAACTCTGTAACCTTAGGTAAGTTTCTAGAATACTCAAGCAATATCTGATCATGGATATTTTCAACATCATCAGATTCTACCATGCTGACGGTTCTCAATAAATTGACTATTGCTGCGATGGCTCTATTGATCGATTTATGTTCTTCGTGCTGTCCTGCTTCGAATGTAATCGTTACGGTTTCAAGCGGCATGTTTTCTGACCGGAAGTAATGCAAGCTTGTTCCCTTTATTCCTTTCAACATTCCCATGACAACTGGTGCATGCAGGCTTTTAGCAATTTCTAGACTTTCTTTGTTTTCTGCAGGTATGCTAAAAATTCCCCCAAAGGATGAAGTAGTATGAAGATCTAAAATGTATAATTTAGTAGGGTTATACTTTGCGCAAGCATCTGCAATGGACTGAAGAATATCCAACATTTCTAAATCCTCTGCATCTAATTCATCAGGGTTTAGGTTTTTTATATTATCGATATGCTCTTTGGACCATTGTCTATTCATATCCTTATCAATAAACCTTTCGTGTCGCTTGTATGCGTTAAGATTTCCAATAAGTCCAACAAAACTTCCTTGGAATTCAAAACCAGGATTGGTGATATGTTCAACGTCCAACATCTTTTCAAGCATAGCAATGGCCTTTATCCCCATCGGTTCGTTTCCATGCATTGCACCAATAGCAATTAATAGAGGACCTGGTTTGCCTCCATGATACTCTGCAATTATTCTTTCGTTATTCAATTTGAATTCGCTCTTTTCCATGCCCAAAGATATAAGCTTGCTGCTGATCGATATGGCCTCCACGCTTCCGCAACTTTGACCATATCTTTTAGCAACTTACTTTTTTCAGATTTTATTTTATACAATTTTACCATTGTTTGCTGTATTGCCAAGTCCTTTACTGGGAGAACATCTGGTCTATCCAATTGAAAAATCAGAATCATTTGCACCGTCCACTCTCCGACCCCTTTAATAGAGATCAATTTTTCCATAATTTCTTCATCACTCATCGCTTCCCAATCAGATTCTTCAATCTTATGTTCTGTAAAGTAACGAGCAATGTTTAAAACATAATTACTTTTTTGAGAAGAAAATCCAGCTGCTCTAAATTCTTGTGCTTCATAATGAAGTAGGTCTTCTGGCAAAAAATCATCAGTCCCTATAAAGTCAACAAACCTTTGATGAATGGTTGCTGCAGCCTTGATGGATATCTGTTGATAAACAATAGACTTAACCAATTCATGAAATACTGTGTTGGATTTTGGAAGATTTAGCTTCTTGTGCTCCTTCACGATCATCTTCATGATTGCGTCTTTAGATAGATGTTTATCTGCCTTTTTACTCATTTATCCCGATTATCTCACTGTTTTTACCAATAAAGCCAACACATATAAAAAATTTTAATGTTTGGCATAGGATTTGAAACAAGATAGCAAAACCTGAGTGAGAAATGATTCTGATATTTATGTTACTGATCTTCGGATCGGTCAATCCCGTACCTGAAGAAAATTATGATGCTATTGCTTTATCATATATAGAACAATATAAAGAATTAGCAATCATAGAAATGCACCGATCAGGTGTGCCAGCCAGTATAACTTTAGCCCAAGCTTTGATAGAAACAAATGCGGGTAGAAGCGATTTAGCCTTAAAGGCAAATAACCATTTTGGTATCAAATGTAAAAGAACCTGGAACGGAGACACATACTACCATGAAGATGATGATCTAAACGATAAAGGAGACTTGATAGCTTCTTGCTTTAGAGCATACGGTTCTGATTTTGAATCATATGCAGATCATTCAAATTTTTTAAGAACAAAAGAGAACTATATGCCTCTATTTCTACTAGATAGATACGATTATAAAAATTGGGCACATGGATTGAAAAATAGTGGGTATGCGACCAACCCAAAATATGCAGAAATGTTAATTATAAAAATAGAGACTTTTGGGTTAGATATTTACGATAAATACCCTAATCCCATTAACAAGATTAAAAAATAAGGACTATAGATTCCAAATATTTATATATTTGGTTAGCCAAAGCAGTTGATAATAGACAATGAGCTATAAACCAATCCCTAGAGGATTTATAATAGAATCGAAATCAACCTACCTACTCGATGTTTAATTCGATTTGCTTTGGCTTTTTTCTTTCTTTTCCGTTCTTTCCTTCCTTTCTTTCTTTTCCCTCGTCATTTCTTTGAGCTCCTTACGCATATTCACAATATCAATTGCTTCAAAAATAGCTGCTCTAAAAGAAGAAATTTCAACCGTATTTTGTCCTGCAATATCATAAGCTGTTCCGTGATCTGGTGAAGTTCTTACAATCGGAAGTCCAGCAGTAAAATTGACTCCATTTCCAAATGTCAATGCTTTAAAAGGTATTAATCCTTGATCGTGATACATTGCTAAAACAGCATCAAACTTTTTGAATTGCGAACTACCGAAAAATCCATCTGGTGGATAAGGACCAGAAACGTGCATTCCATTGTTCTTTGCATCTACAATAATTGGTTTGATCAACTCGACATCCTCTGTTCCAATTGTGCCATTGTCACCTGCATGTGGATTTAATCCAAGCACAGCAATTTTAGGTTTTTCAATTCCAAAATCTTTCCTAAGACTCTGATCTAATATAACCAATTTTGATATAATTTTTTCGCGAGTAAGTTTTTCTATTATTTGAGAGACAGGAATGTGGTTTGTTACCAATGCAACGCGCAAGCCCATCGAAACCATCATCATTACAGTTTCTTTGGCATTAAATCTTTCGGCAAAGTATTCTGTATGTCCTGGAAATTCAAAGCCGGACTTTTTCATCGCTTCCTTGTTGATAGGAGCAGTAACTATCCCATCAAGCAATCCATTTTGGGCATCCTCTACAGCATGCTTCATGGCAAGGGCCGCCAGTCTTCCACCTTCTTCCGTTGCCTCACCTACTGTAATGTTTGCTTTGTCATCCCAACAATTCTTGATATAGATATTTCCCTCCTTTACGTGTCCTTTTGAATCATAATATGCAGGATGGAAATCTTGTGCCCCAATTATGTTTCTATAGTAAGAAATCACCTTTGATGACCCATATATAATAGGGATAAACCTAGAGCTTATCTTTTTATCTTTTAAGGTCCTAATAATCAATTCTGGGCCTATTCCATTGATATCCCCTATTGTTATCCCAATTCTTGGCTTGCTCATCTGTTATTCTTTGCTGCGAAGATATTGTTTTTAATTTAGTCAATCTTCACTTGGGTCTTAATTGTCTCAACTGTTCTTTACCTTTGTATTGGTGAAAACGAAGAAAAAATATGGTCAGCACTTCCTAATAAATGTTGGCATTAAAGAAAAAATCATTCAAGCCATAAAGGATTACATTCCAGAGACAGAAAATCTACTGGAAGTAGGTCCAGGTGAAGGTGTACTCACAAAGTACCTTGTAGAGGAAAATTATCCACTAAAAGTAGTAGAGATTGACCCAGATATGATCGATATTTTGATTAGGGATATTCCTAAATTGAATAAAGAACAAATAATACCCGGTGACATCATCAAAATGAATAGTAATAGTTTTTATGGTGAAGAAAGGTTTCATTTGGTTGGTAACTTTCCATATAATGTCTCTTCGCAGTTATTATTTCTCATGTATGAGAATAAAAGCCAAATACCAACCATGATTGGTATGTTCCAAAAAGAAGTTGCAGATAGAGTTGTTGCCCCTCCTGGTTCCAAAACTTATGGAATTTTATCTGTATTACTGCAAGCATTCTACGATTGTAAAAGATTATTTTTGGTTTCAAAAGGTTCATTTAACCCACCTCCAAAGGTTGAAAGTGCTGTCATATTATTACAGAGAAATGAAGTTGATCAATTAGAATGTAATGAAATTCTATTTAAAAGGGTCGTAAAAATGGCTTTTAGTCAGAGAAGAAAAATGTTGCGCAACACTTTGAAGGCCCTTCTTACAGAAGAGCAACAAAGCAAAGAAATATATACAAAAAGACCTGAGCAGTTATCTGTTCAGGATTTTATAAAAATTACTTTAGACATAGAAAATAACAAAGTATGAATTTAGAAGAAAAAATCAATCAGGATCTTAAAACAGCAATGAAAGAGAAAGACAAAGTTGCGCTTAGGGGTATAAGAGCCATTAAGAATGCCATACTGTTGACCAAAACAGATGGTAGTGGAACAACTCTTGACAAGGAAAACGAAATAAAGCTTGTTCAAAAATTGATCAAATCTAGAAAGGACTCTTTGGAAATATATAAGAAACAAGATAGAGTTGACCTTGCTGTAGTTGAAGAAGAAGAAATAAAAATATTAGAAAGGTATCTACCCGCTCAACTTTCAGAGGAAGAACTGACCCCGATTATTCAAGAATTAATTGATTCTACTGGAGCTTCATCTATGAAAGATATGGGTAAAGTGATGGGTATGGCTTCTGGCAAACTAGCTGGAAAAGCTGATGGAAAGAGCATTTCCGCAATAGTCAAAAAACTGTTAAGCTGATAAAATACTTGGTCGATTAATACACCTATGTTATATTTGATTCGCAACGCAATAGATTGCTTTATTTTTAATCATATTTCTATCTAATTAATCTTTATAAAATGAAAAAATTATTACTGCTTATGCTTTTTATCAGTGGTTTTATGGCTACTACTACAGTATTGGCCTTACCAACAACTGGTACAAAAGGAAAAAAAGCTATGAAAGCTGGTGTTACAAGTGACATGCAAATTACATCTGTGGATGAATTTTTGGCTCTTACTCCAAAAATTATTGAGGAGACTACAGGCGTCAAATTAAATTTCTTTCAAAAAATGAAATTGAAAACTTCACAAAAAGTAATGGGCATAGCCTCAGGAAAAGCTGGGTCTAAAAGTCAATTAGTTGCTTTAATACTAGTTCTTTTAGTTGGTGTTATAGGTGTTCATAGGTTTTACCTTGGATATATAGGCATTGGTATTATCCAACTTCTTACTTTTGGTGCTTTTGGTATTTGGACATTAATCGATTTAATCTTAATCATTACAGGAAAATTAACTCCGAAAAACGGTAGTTATGATTCAACATTCTAATTAGTAAACCCTTTTAAAATTAAAAACATGAAAAATATATTATTTCTTCTAGTTTTATTGAGTGGACTTATGGCAACAAATATTGCCATTGCTGCTCCAGTAACTGGAATAACAACAGAAACAAAAGCTGATTTATCAACAATTTCTTTAGGTGAATTAATGGACATGTCTATTGATGAAGTTGAAACTATGATTGGTAAAAAGCTAACTCTAAAAGAGAAGGTAACTTTAAAGTATGCGCAACGACAACTTAAAAAATCAAATAAAGACGGAGATGATTACGATCCGATTTTGATTTATGTACTTTGCTTTTTTGTTCCACCATTGGCTGTTTACTTGCTTTATGATATTGGAAATGAATTTTGGGTAAATATTGTATTGACCGCACTTTGTGGCTTACCGGGCGTTATACATGCCTTTATTATTTGTTCGAAAAAATTAAAATAATTTAATTTTGGTATGAGGTTGTCTACCCTTCTTTTAAATCTAAAAATTAGTGGTTACATCCTCATACCAATTTTTTTATTCTTCCTCCCCTCTGATTTCTTCGATAACGGAAGAGATCTCTGCATATCAAAAATACTTCTTGGTGAAAGTTGCCCCGCATGTGGCATCACAAGAGCTTCCATGAGAGTCATCCATTTCGAATTTAGAGAAGCGCTCCAATATAATTCACTTGTACTAATTATCTTCCCCATTCTGGCACTTATCTGGGCCTATTGGTTTTACAAGGATTTAAACAAATTAAAAACACAAAGGCAGAAAGCTTAGTCTGCTAAAAACTCAAACACATCATCTAGTTCATCAAAACTTTTTAGACCTGTTTTTATTTCCTCTCCTCCTTCCAAACAGAGATTAGTGCGTTTTCCTAGATCTTCCAACAGTTCCAAGTCAAAGTATTTTGAATCGATATATACTTCGTGACCACCGTTAATAAAACTTTCAACGGCTTCGGGTTTCGTGATGATTTTGGTATCTAGATTTCTGACAAGCTCAAATTCAGAAACGACATAGAATAGTTTTCCATCATCAAAATTCCAATTATCAAGAATTACTTTTTGGTTTGTAATTACTCCAGAAAGTTTTAGCTGTTTTACATTTTCTAAAACAAAGGCCAGATCTTCATGCTCACAGAAATTACCGATAAATTCAGGGCCTGCCAACCAGTCAATAATTTCAGTAATGTTTGATGGGCCAATAAACGATTGACTGTTTGCCGTTATGTCAAAACTCATATATTCAACCATCCACGCAGCAAAGTATCTTGCGTCGGTTAGGTTTCGAATATTACTTGCAATTATTTTTCGTGATAACATTATTGTAAGAATGGATTAAGTTTCTTTTCCTTTCCGATGGTTGTATGTGGACCATGACCTGGATAAACGACAACATCATCTCCCAGAGGAAAAAATTTGTTTTTAATATTTGCGATAAGCGTATCATAATCTCCCCCTGGCAAATCAGTCCTTCCTATACTTCCGTCAAATAAAACATCCCCAGCAATAAGTTGTTTTGTTTCTGCATGAAAAAATGAAATACTCGCGGGAGAATGTCCTGGTGTAAATAATACCTCCATGTGGGTGTCGCCAAAACTTAGCTTGTCTCCTTCCTCGAGAAATGATGTGATTTCTGGGCTAGGAATATATTTTATGGCATACATATCACTGGTCATCTTTCCTGCTGCTAGAACCGGTATTTCTCCGCGATGAGCAATCAATTCTAATCCATACTTTTCAGCAACAAAGTGATTGCCAAGAATATGATCAATATGACAATGAGTGTTGACCAACTTTACGGGTTTAAGGCCATTTGTCTCAATAAAATCAACCAAAAGATCTTCTTCTTCTTTTGAATTACAACCTGGATCCACAACAATACAAGACTTCGTACTATCGTATAGTACGTAAGTATTCTCTGCAAACCCGTTAAATGTAAATACTGCGACTTCCATCATCCAAGATTTAGTCTGCTAATTTACATATCTTTAGATGACAGAAGCATTTCATGAGGTTCAATATTTTCTACATAGTTTTCATTATCCTTTCTCCCATTATCCTTAATGGACAGAGTATTAATACCAATTTTGGTAAGAATCGGGTGCAATACCACGATGATTTTAATAAATGGGATAAGTACGAAACCGAAAACTTCATTACCTACTGGTACGGAAAGTCTCGAAATATTGGTCAAGCATCTGCACAAATTGCCGAATTAGATCACGATGAGATTCAAAGAATCTTGGAACATCGACTAAATAAAAAAATAGAAATTGTCGTCTACGCTGATTTAAGCGATGAAAAACAAACCAATCTCGGCAATGAAGATTCTTACCATTCAGAAGAAAATATCACACAGGTAGTCGGCAATAAAATGTTTGTCTACTTTGATGGCGATCACAGACATTTGCGCAAGCAGATAAGAAAAGGAATTGCAACTGTATATATCAATTCAATATTGTTTGGCTCCAACTTACAAGAGCAGGTCCAAAATGCAATCTTGCTGAGATTACCAGATTGGTTTAAGCAAGGTTTGGTTTCTTTCGCTGGGAGTAACTGGGATTATCAAGTCGAAGATAATCTAAAAGATATCATGCAATCAAAGCCAAAAAGATACTTAGACTTTGATAAGTTAGTTGACGATTATCCAGAATTGGCCGGCCATAGTATGTGGTACTATTTGGAACAAATGTATGGTATGGCAAATATTGCCAATCTGGTGTATTTGACAAGAATAAATAGAAAGCTAGATGAGAGTTTCTACTACATTCTTGGAGTCCAGTTTGAACAAATAAAAGAGGATTGGAGTAAATTTTATGAAGCTGGTTTTGAAATCACGATGGACATCGATGATTCTGTTCCAGAAAATGCGCTTCTGATAAAAAACAAAAAAAATCTACCTTATTCCAATATTAAGATAAATCATAAGGGAGATAAATATATCTATGTTCTAAATGATCGAGGTAAGTTTTTTGTCAACTTATACGATGAGAAAACTGGTGAGTCCACAAGATTATTGAAATTTGGGACCAAAAACATTTTTCAAGAAACGGATTATAATTATCCCTTGGTAAGTTGGCATCCTTCGGATAGGTACATAACACTTGTATATGAACACAAAGATGTAATCTACCTTAAGGAGATTGATGTTGTTGACGGAGAAGAAAAAGAAACTACATTTCCTAGCGATTATCAACGGCTGTATGCGATCGACTATATTGATGGAGAAAATTATATGATCAATGCATCGGTTGATGGCTACTCCGATTTATTTACTTTTAATATTAAGTCTAGAAGTACAAAAAGGCTTACAGAAGATTTTTATAATGACCTAGATGCAAAGGTTATAAAATACAAAGGAGAAAAAGGAATTCTTTTTTCATCTAACAGAAGTGAACTTCTAATCAAAAACGAAAAACTTGACACCATACTACCTTTAGGTGAAATGGATCTTTTCTTTTATCCGTTCAACAACGATAAAGAAAAGAAACTGGTTAGAATTTCAGATACACCTCAGATTTCAGAAAGAGATGCATTTGTAATTGAAGATGATGTGTATACCTATCTTTCTTATGACGCTGGAAAAAATCAACGATATATCTTGTCCGATGATGATGCTTCTCTCAATAGTAATTATGAGAGGAATATTATACATCATGATTTTAGCCCTTCCGGGAAATATTTGTACAGTGTAAAAATAAATACGCAACATTATTTATTGACAGATGATATTGAATTGGATTATCGTGGTCAGGATAGTGAAAGTAAAATTACCAAAGCAGCCAAGGAAGCAACTCCACTTGTCATTGTAAATGAAAAGGAGGAAATCAAGCCTGGCTATTTATTCCAAAGCGAATTTGATGATCCAGAAAATCTACAAGAAATAAATCAAAAAGAACTAGCTGATCCAAGTTTAAAAAGTGGCTTTGACAAATACTTTTCAAACTACTTTTCTGAATCTGTGCAGGATGGTAAACGTGTAATAAAATTTTCACCGATGCGCGCCAGTGCATCAAGACTTACTTTCCGTTGGTTTGATATCACTACAAGATTTGACAATCAAGTCTTGTTTGAAGGACTTGAAAGTTATACAGAAAACGCTCAACAACTTGGTGGTCAGCCAGCCGGAATCTTATTTAAAACAGATGTAAAAGATATTTTTGAAGATTACAAAATACAAGCTGGACTGAGAATACCAACCGGATTTAATGGCTCAGAAATTTTTGTTGTAGCAGATGATGATAAAAAACTTTTTGATCATAGATATGGATTATATAGACGATCAATAACAGATATTGATCAAGCAGATTTTCTACCGATCATAAGATATAGGAAAAACTCTGTACTTGGTTTGTACAGAATAAAATATCCATTTGACGTTTACCGAAGTTTAAATCTAACGACTAGCTTGAGGGTAGATAGATTCTTTTTTCTTTCGGCCGATGTCAATAGCTTGAATGCGCCACAAGAAAGAGAGAAAAGGTTATCAGCCAAGCTAGAGTACATTTTCGATAATAGCTTTGATGTTGGACTCAACATAAAAAACGGCGCTCGGTATAAATTATATGCTGAAGCCATCAACTCATTTGACCTGCAAGTTACCGATGGATTTGATTTTACATTGAGCAATGGTTTTACTACCATCCTTGGTTTTGATGCAAGATATTATCAACCGATACTTAGACATGCTGTTCTTGCTTTTAGAGGAACAGGAGCCACCTCATTTGGGTCAGATAAGATGTTGTACTTTTTAGGTGGAGTAGAAAGTGCCTTGGGTGGAAAGTTTAATGAAAACATTCCGGTTCCTGGTGGAAACTATACCTACAAAGCCTTGGCACCACATCTAAGAGGATTTGATTATAATATCAGAAACGGAAATAGTTACTTACTAAGTAATATCGAACTTCGACTACCACTACTCACCCTGATGGGAATAAAAAGAATCAAGTATAGCTTCTTCAGAGATTTACAAGTTGTTGGATTCTTTGATGCCGGATTAGCATGGCATGGCAAGTCTCCTTTCGATGCCAACAACCCAATAAACAATACGACACTTGAAAGCCCACCAGTCATTGTTGTCAACGTAAAATATTTTAGAGACCCACTTGTAATGGGTTATGGTGTTGGCTTGAGATCAACTATTCTAAGATATTTTGTTAAGCTGGATTATGCTTGGGGGATAGAGACAAGTGCTATTCAGTCGCCGAAAATTTATCTTTCACTTGGAAAGGACTTTTAGGAAGACGCCTCCCTGATTTTAATGTCATCCGACATAGGCGGAAGACTTAAAATCTTCCCTCCTTCCGTTGTCAGAAGCGGAAATTTAAACACGAAAAACATAATTCTAAGCCTTGACTTTTGCTCTCGCAGAATACAGAACTATATTCATTGAAGAACGAAAGCTAACAGAAGTAACGTCCATTCCATCCCAAGATGGAGATGAATGAATGCTTTTTGCATAAGCAAAATGAATGTCTCCCCTCCTGCATATGGCATGCCATATGCAGGAGGGGAGACATTCAAAAGAATGAACCCGAAGGGGCTTAATAATAGCTTTCGACTTTAGCTTTGCCCGCCTGTGGAGGAGAGAAGAAAGGTGTTAGAATCAGGCTTGCCTGCCTCTGGAAGGGAGGAGTTTCTATCTCCCCTCATAATCACTTCACCAACTCCACCTTCATCTTCTCAATCCTGTCCAACAAAGTTTCAGAACTCATTTTCTCACGGAGTCGATCAACCATGATAGGGAATGAAAAAGGTGTATATTTTTCTGGCTTTGTAATTACAATCTTCTTTTCTCTTATTCTTTCTAGAGCCTCGTAGATTCTTGCTTCTTGCAATTCTACTGCCATCACTTCTTCGTAAGTTTGTAAATAAAGTAGGTTGTCAGGCTCATACTCTCTAAACACATCAAAGATCAATCTTGAATTGCTTGACAAGTGCTTTTGTCTTTTTTCTTTTCCCGGATAACCCGTAAATATCAATCCACTTATACAGGCAATATCTCTAAATTTTCGCTGTGCAATTTCTACAGAGTTGATGCTTGCTTGGATATCTTGCTCTAGATTTTTAGGATCAAACAATTCTTTGGTTAGGATTGTATCAACATCTATTTGTTTGTCGGACAAAAGTTCTAGGCCAAAATCGTTGTAGGCAAGACTGAAACTAATGGGTAAGATTCTGGATAGCCTTTGTCCCAATAATGCAGCCATTCCTTCATGAACATTTCTTCCTTCCAATGGGTACATCAATAAGTGGAAGCCTTCACTAGAGTTGAAGTATTCTACTAGCACTTCGTCCTCTCGTGGCATTCTAGATCTTAATTCCTGCATATCAAAAAGAGGAATCAATTTTTTCATTTCGGGATCTTTAATCTCATTTTTACTATACTCAAAAATCTTTTCTTTGAGAACATGAGACATTTGTGAAGTAAAGGAAAGCCTTCCTCCCATGTAAGATGGTATTCTTCCTTTTTTCTTTCTACTTTTTTTTACCTCGAGAAAATTATCTTTTATACGTACAAACTCTAATGACATACCTCCAAACCAAAAATTATCTCCCGGAGAAAATTGAGCAATGAACCACTCTTCCACTGTTCCGATTTTCTTGCCTCTTACAAATTTTACCTGAAGCATGGCGTCGCTTACAATGGTACCAATCGATAGTCTGTGACGTTGAGCAACTCCCCTATTATTGACTAGATATGTCCCATCCTTTGTTTTCCCAATTTTATGATATTCATCATAGGCTTTCAGCGATTGACTTCCATAAAGAATATAATTCAGCAACAAGGACCATTCTTCCTTTGACATAGAAGAATAACAAAAGGTCTTAATCAATTCATCATACAATTCCTTTTCCTTGAACCCTCCACCTACAGCTCGAGTCATCATATATTGTATCAACACATCCCAAGATCTTACAAAGGGAGTTCTATCTTCAATTCGTTGTTCTTTGATTGCTTGGCGCAAAGCTGCTGACTCTATCAGTTCTAGTGAGTTGGTCGGTAAAAAGAAAATTTTGGATGTCGCTCCTGGACTATGACCTGATCTCCCCGCACGCTGCACAAATCTTGCAACGCCTTTTGGGCTTCCAACCTGTACAATATTTTCAACAGGTCTGAAGTCAACTCCTAGATCAAGACTTGAGGTACAAACAACGGCTTTAAGTTTTCCGTCGTACAAGGCTTGCTCTACCCAAGATCTCATCTCTCTGCTTATAGAACCATGATGCATAGCCATGATACCAGCTAGGGAAGGATCAAATTCTAAAAGTTTTTGATACCAGATTTCACACTGCGCTCTTGTGTTAGTAAATATCAAAGTAGAAGTTGCAGATTGTATGATTGGAATAACTTTATCCAATAGTAAAATTCCTAAGTGTCCAGACCAAGGATATCGCTCTATCTCATCAGGCATAATTGTTTTTACAACTATCTTCTTTTTAATATTAGCCTTGATTAAAATACGCTTGTCGCCATGTTCTGGTCCTAGGAGCACATCCATCGCCTCTTCAAGATTCCCGATGGTGGCGCTGATTCCCCAAGTTTTCATCGTGGGATGCTTACCTCTCATGTAACTTAAAAACAATTCGGTCTGTACTCCCCTTTTTGAACCAATTAACTCATGCCATTCATCGACTACTACCAATTGGCAGGTATCAAATATTTTCTTTGATTTTTTGGAGCTTAATATAATATGCAGCGACTCAGGAGTCGTAATTATAATTTGTGGAGGTTTTTTAACTTGTTTTTGTCGCTCAGCAGTTGTGGTATCACCTGTTCTTATTCCAACCTTCCAGTCTAGTCCATAGGCAGCAATGGCTTTTTCTGCGGAGAGAAAAATTTCTTTTGCGAGTGCTCGTATTGGAGAAATCCAAATAAGTTGTAAGCCCTCAGGTGTTTCTTTGCTTTTGATATATGGTGCAAAAATGGGAAGCATAACAGAGAAGGTCTTTCCACTTCCAGTAGGTGCATTGACGATTCCACTATATCCATCAAGATGATATTTCCAAGCCTTCTTTTGAAAGGGGTGTGCTTTCCATTTGTTCTTGGAAAACCATTCATTGATAAGAGCAATATTTTCTTTTGTCGGTGCCAATTAGACTTTTCTTATACGCTGATAGGAACTACTTGTTCTTCAGCAATCAAATATACCCTATCTTCTTCTTCTGGATGCAAAACATGGAGGCCGGTAAAAACTCCAAAAGCTGGAAGGATGCCTACCTTTGACCCAAGAAAAAAACAAGGCAAACGTAGCGTTTGTCTTCCATGCCCTCTCATTCTCACTCCTGGGTGAATATGTCCACACAAGGTATAAAGGTCTTCAAATACTTCGTCTGGTTCGTGAGTGAGCAAAAAAGGCGGCATTTTAAGCGCGTATGGATATATTTTAAGATTACTTCTTTCATAATGTCTTTCTCTAAGAACATCATGGTTTCCTTTGACCAATATCCATTCGACCTCGTCGTAGCGATCGGTCAAATCTATAAAGTTTTCCCATTGGTCATTGTATCGACTATGGAATAGGTCTCCAAGAATTATTAGCTTTTTGGGTTTCCATTTCAGTATTAATCGAGATAAGGTCTGCCAGTTCTTATCTTCTGATTGTGGTGGAAGAGCAATCCCATTTTTGCGGAAGTGAGCAATCTTACCAAGGTGCAAATCAGCTATTAAAATGGCAGATTCTTTTTCCCAGTAGATTGCTTTTTGCGGAAGCAAAGTAAGTTTCTCTCCTTTTAGTATTATTTCTTCCAAAATTGCATTAGGTGATTTACAAAAATAGTTCTTATTTGCTTAAAGAAAAATTGATATATCAATTCGAGTGTACCTTCACTCTATTTCCTTTAAAGGAAAAACAAAAGCATGACTAGCTTGTTCTATAACTATCAATTATTTCGGCAGAATAGAGCGGAATAAAATAATTCAGATATTTTTGCGGCATGATTCAAACAGATTTATTGATCATTGGTGCTGGTCCGGTAGGATTGTTTACCGTTTTTGAAGCTGGTTTACTCAAGCTTAAGTGCCACCTCATCGATGTTCTCCCACAAGTTGGTGGTCAACTTTCAGAAATATATCCTAAAAAACCTATTTACGATATTCCTGGATACCCTTCTGTGCTTGCCAGTGATCTAGTCGGTAAGCTCATGGAACAGATCAAACCTTTCAAGCCTAGTTTTACCCTAGGAGAAAAAGCAGTGAGCATTATGAAGACAGAGGATGGCAGATTTAATGTTGAGTCAAGCCAAGGTACAATCATCAATGCAGGTGCCATTGCCATTGCTGGAGGACTTGGATCATTTGAGCCAAGAAAACCACCTATAGAAGGTCTTGAAAAATTTGAAAGCCATGGTGTTGATTATTTTGTAAAAGAACCAGAAAAATATAGAGATAAAAAAATAATAATTGCCGGTGGCGGAGATAGTGCATTAGATTGGACCATTGAGCTTGCAGATATAGCCAAAGAAATAACTTTAGTTCATAGGCGTACCTCTTTCCGAGGAGCATTGGATAGTGTAGAAAAAGTGATGGCATTAGCGGAAGCAAAAAAAATAAATTTAATAACTGACGCTCAGGTCATAGGTGTCAGTGGAGATAAAAATCTAACGCAAGTTGTTGTCAAACAAAAAGAACAAGGAGAAATAAAATTGAATCTTGATTATTTTATTCCCCTTTTCGGTCTATCGCCAAAACTAGGGCCTATTGCCGATTGGGATTTGGCAATCAATAAAAATGCAATTGAGGTAGACACTTTTGATTACAGAACAACGGCAGATGGCATCTATGCGATCGGGGATATCAATACCTACCCTGGAAAATTAAAATTGATTCTTTGCGGTTTTCACGAAGCAACTTTAATGGTTCAATCAGTTTTTAAAAGAATCTATCCAAATCAAAAATTAAGTTTTAAATACACCACTGTCACTGGTATCGAAGGTCTTTCCTAAAATGAACTTTCCTAACTTACAAAACGTAATTATATAAACTTCAAGGTCATAGAAGATAATTTAATAAATATCAAAGTAACAGACAGAGATGGGAATGAACAAACCATCCAAGCCCCTACAGACATGTCTTTTAATTTGATGGAGGCGCTCAAGGCAAATGAACTTCCGGTCGAAGGAACATGTGGCGGTATGGCACTATGTGCTTCCTGCCATTGTTACGTCAACTCTGATCACAAATTGAATGATGCTTCTGAAGATGAAGAAGATATGTTAGATCAAGCTTTCTTCGTTGAAGATAATAGTCGTCTTTCCTGTCAAATCAAATTGACTAACAATATGGAGGGACTAGATATCACCCTTGCTCCAGTCTCCTAGAGACTAATTTTAAGATGAAAATCCCTTAAAAGCCTGCTTTTATGTCGATTTCATATAAAAAATATAGGTCGTTTTTTATAAAATTAAAATTTGTAATATATTAGCAAAAGCAGAATATTAGTTTTCATTTTTATGAATAATTAAAACTTCTGACTGCGAAAAACCTCATTTATTAAAAAATGTTTGGTGCTTTGTTATTTTTTTAACGATTATTAACTCAAACAAAATTTACTATGGATTTAACGAGTATTCTTATCTGGGTCGCTGTAGGTGCAGTGGCTGGATTTATTGCTAATGCCATTAAGCCAAATGGATTTGGAACGATTGGAACTATCATTTCAGGAATTATTGGATCTTTCTTAGGTGGTTATCTTGGAAACATGTTATTAGGATCTGGTGCTGATGCTGATGCAGGTTTCAATATTACAACTGTTCTTACGGCTGTAGTTGGAGCACTTATATTTAGCTTTGTACTTGGCTTCGTGAAAAGTAAGACTTAAAATTTTTAAATAAATTGAAAGGGACCAGCATCTGTAGTTGGTCCCTTTTTTATTTCTATCGTTAGTTATTCTGTATCATTTTTATTGCCCTCCCCGGCGTATATGGTGCGTCTGCCTCTTCCAACTTTTTCTCCAAATCTTCTAAATCTTCCATCGCAAGTTTCTGCAACTCTTCCAACATAGGTTTAAATTCTTCCTTTGCAATTTTTAAACTTTCCATGTGTGTCTTTGTCGGTTCAGAAGTAGAATGCTTTTGTTCATAATCTATCCAACCAATTCTTCCAGATGGTGTCGGTGGCTGATCAATGTCCAATTTTGATTTAATTCTATCTCCATACATTTTGGTACTTAAGTCTTCTAATTTTGTATCTAAAGAATAATAATCTTTCAACAAAACATCAGATGGTGTCTCGACCATTTCTATGGCTTTTTTAATATGTTTCATCTTATTGTTCATTTCTCTTAATAGATGAGATGCTCCCTCCATCGATCTTCCAAGTTCCGCAACCTCGCGCTGAAATGCTGCTTTAGCTTTTGTGTCTTCAGCCGGTAAAACTGTATTTCCTAGCGCTTTTAGTTTTATCTTTTGAGGTTCTCCCAATTGTTTTGATTCTTCACCATCAAACATTCTAATACTTACTTCATATTCTCCAGGAGGAACAAGAGTCCCTTCAGATTTTCCTGCAAATGGATTATAAAAATCTGGCTTTCTAAAACTAATCGCTTCTTTGCTCGCATAGCGCATATCCCACTTTACCCTATTGATTCCTTTCGATGGCTTCTTAGATATTTTTCTTACGATGTTACCCTGATCATCTTTAATTGTGATGAAAACTTGAGGATTTATCTCGTCTCCTTCCGCCTTTAATTCTTCATAGCTTGGATATGGATTGTCCTTGCCTTCTTTACCCGCCTCTTTTTCCTTTTTCTTCCTCTTATCTTTTAGTGATTTATCAGTGTCTTTGATATAGTAACTGATCATCGCTACGGCTCCTAAATCTTCTGCTGTATAATAACTGTCACCCAAGAATGCTTTTCCTGGAAGACCAAGAGGAGATGCCTTTTCATAAATCCAAGAATCTCTATTTGCAAACATGTAAGCATCTTGTTCCATATCAGACGAACCAATTTTTCGCAATGGAGAATAATCATCCAACACATAAAAGCCTCTTCCGAATGTTCCCAATACCAAGTCGCTTTCTCTTCTTTGGATACTCATATCTCTGACTGCAATTGTCGGTACACCTGCCTTCATTTGCTTCCATCTATTTCCTCCATTTGGACTAAAGAAAACACCAAACTCTGTTCCACAAAAAAGCAGATCTTTGTTTTCATGATCCTCTTCAACGCAATATACACTTCCTCTTTCTGGAAGGTTATTGCTTATATTCTGCCAGCTAACACCTTTATTTGTACTCTTGTATAAGTATGGTTTAAAATCTCCATATTTGTGATGGTTGAATACTGCATAGATCACATTTGCGTCATGTTGAGAGCAATAAACCGCATTTACATAAGTGCGATTGGGTACTCCTGATATATTGCTAATCTTATTCCATGTTCCTCCCCCATCTGTGGAGATTTGAATCAATCCATCATCGGTCCCAACCACTAATATATTTTCATCAACAGGCGATTCTGAAAAAGCAACGATGGTTCCATATGGAGAGGTAGATCTGTTTTTTGCAACTGCATCAATACCCCACACTCGATCCATTATCTTAAGTTCATTTCTATTTATCTGTTGTGTTAGATCGTCACTTAGTACTTCCCAACTATTACCTCTATCATCAGATCTGAATAATTTATTTGCAGCAAAATATAGACGACCTGACTTGTGATGACTTACGGCAAGTGGAGCATCCCAATTCCAACGATATCCATTTTCATCCTTTCGTTCCTTCGGTTGGATACCAACTTCTTCTCCACTCTTGCGATCATATCTTACCAATACTCCGTATTGTGATTGGGCATAAACAATATCTGGATTTTCTGGATCAATCTGGCTCTCAAAACCATCACCACCATGAGTTACAAACCAATCATCATTTCTGATACCATGATCTGTGTTTGTTCTACTTGGACCACCTAGAGAAAAATTATCTTGAGTACCGCCGTAGATATTATAAAATGGAGTATCATTATCAACTGCAACCTTATAAAACTGTGTCACAGGAAGATTAGATTTGAAGTCCCATGTTTTTGCTTCATCCCAAGTCTCGTAAATTCCACCGTCACATCCTACCAACCAGTGACTGTTGTTGTTAGGATTAACCCATATGCAATGATTGTCAACATGCTTAGCATCTTCACCAGCTACCTTAAAGTTTTTACCTCCATCACTACTTACATGCATCCAAGTATCCATTGCAAAAATTCTATTCGCATCTGTTGGATCTGCGATTATTTCTTGATAGTAATTTCCACTTGTTACGTAAGAACTTTGTTTTGACCAGCTTGCTCCTGCATTTGTTGTTTTATAAAATCCACTCTTGCCTTGAGCAGCTTCTACAATCGCGTAGATAATATCTGGGTTTGCCTGAGATACCGCAAGCCCAATTCTTCCTAGATTAACTGTTGGCAATCCTGTGTTTGCTTTTGTCCAATTTTCTCCCCCGTCTGTAGATTTATAAATTCCAGAACCTGGGCCTCCACCCAAATATGTAAAGACATGTCTTGCTCTTTGAAAAGCAGCAGCATACAGAATTTCTGGATTTTCTGGGTGAATAATCAGATCAGTTACTCCTGTATGCTCATCAATCTCCAAAGTCTTATTCCATGTCTCTCCTCCATCTGTGGTTTTGTATAGACCTCTATCTCCACCACTACTCCATAGCGGACCGATGGCAGCAACCCACGCTGTATTTGAATCTTCTGGATGCACAATAATTTTACCAATATGCTCTGAGTTTTCTAAACCCACATTTTTCCAACTTGATCCTCCATCATTAGATTTATATACACCATCTCCATAAGCAACACTTCGTTGGTTATTATTTTCTCCTGTCCCTACCCAGATGGTGCTTGAGTTAGATGGATCCATCGTTACACATCCGATCGAATAAGATCCCTGTTCATCAAAAATAGGCTTGTAGGTAGTTCCTGCGTTGACAGTTTTCCATACGCCGCCCGAAGATGTTGCGACATAGTATTCAGAAGGATTATTAGGGTTGACAGCAAAATCAGAAATTCTTCCTGAGGTAAGTGCCGGACCAACACATCTAAACTTAAGTGCTGATGTTGACAACTCATCGAGTGGATTTTTATTCTCTTCTATTGATTCTGTCTTGTCCTTGGTTTTTCTCTGCGCTATTGTTTCTTGGATAGAAACAAATATTGAAAATATTAGTAATAAATAGAGTGTCTTTTTCATCATATTGGTTTGTACCTCCAAGATAAAAGAGTCTGACTACTATTTGAGCTTAGTATCAAACTTTATTCCCTAATCCACTCCGTTTTTAGACCAATATCTTGTCTTTTCGCTTTGAGATTCAAACCCGCTTGAGGCACACCGATATACAATAGTCCGTAACATTTTTGAGAATTCACGAGTCCCAAAAACTCACTTGCATTTAAAATTGTTTTAGGAGAACTCCAGTAACACCCCAAGCCTAAAGCAGTGCAGGTTAAATACATGTTTTGTACCGCACAAGATAGCGCTGCCAATTCTTCCCATTCTGGCACACTTTCTTTAGGATCTCTTTCCATACATAAGGCTATAACATGACTAGACTGCTGGGCCTTTTTTCTAGTCTTGTTATATTTCATTTCCATAAATTTTTCTACTGGAGTTATTTCCTTATAGCTTTCTGCTAGAAATTCACCCAAGCCAACCAATCCTTGATCAGTATATACTTTGAATCTCCAAGGCTCAGTATTTTTATGGTTCGGTGCCCAATTTGCATTTTCTAAAATGTTTTCTATTAATGAATCATCCGCTTTTTCTCCTGTGTACATCGCTGGGAAAATGGAGCGTCTTGATTTTATCACCTGATTGATTGTCTCTATCATTTAAATATTTTGTTCCAAATTTAACCCATTCGTAATATATTTAGTTTTGCCTTATCTTAGTTGAATAACAAAAACAATGAGTCAACAAACAGCAATTCTACTTATCCATTGCCCAGATCAAGCCGGTATACTTTCTGCGGTTACTGACTTCGTCACAAAAAATAATGGAAACATTTTTACTCTAGAGCAACATGTCGAAGAATTTGAAAATCATTTTTTCATGAGAATAGAATGGTCTTTAGAAGGGTTTTCGATTCCAAGAGATAAAATTAGTGAATTTTTCGGCACCTTGGTCGCACAAAAATTTAGAATAGAATACAGTCTAAAGTTTAATGACTTTGTTCCTAAAATTGCACTCTTTGTCTCCAAATACTCTCATTGCTTCTTTGATATACTTTCCAGATTTCAATCAAAGGAATGGAAGATTGAGATTCCACTAATTATTAGCAACCACAAAAAGTTTGAGTACGTGGCAGAGCGGTTCAATATTCCTTACCATTATATTCCCATAAATAAAAAAAATAAAGTAGAAGCAGAGGCACAAGAAATAAAGCTATTAAAAGAGAGTAATATCGACTTGGTTGTCCTCGCTAGATACATGCAAGTACTGACTAGTAATTTTATAGATGAATACCCCAATAAAATCATCAACATTCATCATTCTTCATTACCCGCATTTGCAGGAGCGAAACCATACGAAAATGCCTACAAAAGAGGTGTAAAACTTATCGGTGCAACTGCCCATTATGTCACCGAAGATTTGGATGCAGGTCCTATTATTTCTCAAGAGGTAAAAGCAGTTTCTCATAGAGAAAGCCTAGCCGATTTAAAAAGAAGAGGAAAGAATACAGAAAAATTTGTTTTAGCAGAAGCTATCTGGCAACACCTTAATCACAAAATTCTTCCTTATAAAAATAAGACAATTGTGTTTTCTTAGGTGTCAGTTAAGGGTTTGAAATAAAAGCCTCCCTGATTCTAATACCATAATATATTTTATATAATTCTGACTTTTGCTTTCGCTAATTACAAATAATACATTGATTAAAAACGAATGTTTACAGAAGTACACTTCCGCTTCTGACGAAGGAAGAAGGGAAGAACCTGTCCGTCCAGCAGGCGGGCTTCAAGCTCGCTTCCGTGAGCGTAGTAAATTCAAGGAGGCATAATTTCACAATCTGGCCGTCTGGCGTCTAAAAGTCTGGCGCCTCTTTAAGCCACTTATCAAAGTCAGCCATTACATCTCTCCCTTCACTCTGATCAAGACTTACAAACTCCCTATTCTTGTTTAAAATAACGTATTCAGGAATAAAACTTAGTTCATAAAGGTCCATTACATTTCTAATATCTGAAACATGAACATTGTCACCATGCATAAAGCCATAACTCATCAAGGCATTATGCCAATCTTCCTTATTCTTATCTAGCGACACATTGAGCAGTATAACTCCCTTTTTCTTCATTTCAAGTCGCATTCCTTCATAATTTTTAAAATTTACGAGGCAGGGCTTACACCAACTGGCCCAAAATGCAACATATACGACATTTCCATCGTAGTCACTCAGCTTTTGTAGCTCTCCACTTTCGTGAACAAAATCAAAATCTGGTGCTTTCTCGAGAGGATTTGAGAAAATTAATATGAAGACGAGTAGTAAATAATGCATAGCCGTTTTCGTTAATAACGCTTGAAACCTAAATAAGATTCTAAACAAATATCTTAAATAACTAATATATAACTGATGTTCTTAAAATATTGACCGAAAATCTCAATTTCATTCTTATCTTCATTTCCGAAAACTAAGGTCAACTAAGAGATTAAATAAGTCGGATAGGTTTCAGCAATAATCTTTTAGTAGTATAAAGAAAATTAAGAACCAATGCAAATTTTACCTCAATCGAGAAAAGGTATATCCTTTTCTATGGGGACAACTGTCGTTGTCTCTAAACTCAAGAATCATTCTATGAGAACATTTTTACTTCCTTTGCTAATGCTATTTGCATTAAGCATGCAAGCTGATAGCGAAGCTGTAGCAGGTTTCCATTGCCCACCAAATGCATACGTCGACTGTGATGAAGAGCTTTGGGATTTATCAAATTATGGAAATGCCTATTATGTTGATTACAGCGGCAACCAACACTATGCCGGGTCACCAGTTGTTACCTACCATCTATCAAGCTGTAATACTGGAACCATTCACAGAACATGGAATTATGAAGATCCATATTGGAACTGGCATACTTGTACCCAAATCATTCACGTAAGTGGAGGTGGATTTAGTGGTAACAATATTGTATGGCCAAAAGATATCGAACTAACAGGTTGTGGTGTCGATATTGATCCTTACTCACTTCCATATCAAAATGGGCATCCTTCTTATCCATACGAAGAATGCAGCAGTATCGCTCATAACTATAAAGATGATGTCTTCTACTTTGGTGGTGACTGCAAAAAAATTAGAAGAACATGGACACTGATTGATTGGTGTGTATACGAGCCAAATAATTGGAACTCTGGTGGCATCTGGTCTCATGTCCAGATCATCAAAGTATCAAACACTGTTGCGCCAGACTTATACTGTCCTGCTGGAATCAAGATCCAATCATATGATTGTGATAGTGCTTATGTAAATCTTACTCCAGTTAATGCAGATTATTCTGTATGTGGGGGACAATTCCAGATTACCAACAATTCAATATACGCAGATTCTAATGGAGCTGATGCTAGTGGAACTTATCCAATTGGTGTACATCATGTAACTTTTAGCATCAAGTATGGATGTTTTACCAACACAACATGTTCAGTTGATATTGTTGTCGAAGATGGAAAGAATCCAGTACCATATTGTTATGGTCAGTTGGCAGTAGCTCTTATGCCTATGGATGACAACGGAGATGGAATTCCTGAAGACGGTATGGTTCAGATTTGGGCAAGTGACTTAAACAAAGATAGCTTTCATCCTTGTGGATATGGCCCTCTGAAATTTTCGTTTTCACCAGATCCGGATGACAGCTTTAAAAACTTTACTTGCGCTGATGTAGGAAAGAATTCTGTGAGAATGTATGTTACTGGTCCTTATGGTGGTCAGTCATATTGTATCGTTGAAGTAGATGTGCAAAACAACTTAGCTAATATTCCAAACTGTGAACCAGAAGTTGGTCAGCACACATCAAACTATAATGGTACAGTAAGTGGTCGTGTTCTAAAACCTGATTACACTCCATTACCCGATACTAAAATAACAATTGAAGGCGGTGAGCCAGAAGTTATAATATCAGAAGATCTCATTGATGTTGCGTATGTACCAGTAGAGGTAAACAGTTTTTATACTCCTCTTGGAAATGTTGTACATGTAATGGGTCAAGATACAATCAATACTTATTCTTATGATACAACTGTAGTGATGTATCACGAATCAATCATGACAGATTTTCAAGGTCAGTTTTCACACAATAATGTAATGACCAACGAAATGGTCAAGATGATGCCTGAAAAAAATACATGTGATCTATCAAAAGTAACTATTGATGATGCAAGAGTCTTACATGCGTTTATTACTGGTACAACTAGTTTTAATCATCCATATTTATATTTAGCTGCAGATCTTGATGATAATATGAAAGTTGATTTTAATGATCTTCTTCATATGGTAAAGTTTGTTTCCGGTCAGACCAATTCACTTCCTTGCATCGAACCTTATTGGTTTGTTGAGGAAACAGAAACATCAAACAACCCTTTTGATCTTGCGATCATGGATCCCATGGAAATGACATTACCTGATAATGCTATAGAGAATTACTATCTACTTGCAATTATGAAAGGAGACTTGGACATACTTTTACAAGCAGCACAATTACAAGAAATTGTTGATAACTCAACTTTAGAAATTGATATTATTTCAGATCTTGAAGATCTCATTGCAAACGAAGATGTCGTGCTTACGCTTAGTCCAAACCCGACAGTTGATTTTGCAAACATTTCTTTGCAAGGTAAATCACTTAACGGTATATACAAATTAAGTGTCTTTGATGCAGCAGGAAAAGAAGTTTATAAAACATCAAAAACTGCATTCAATCAACAAATGAATTTTGACGTCAACGTAAATGACTATACTCCAGGATATTATTTTTACAATATTCAAGGAGCAACAAAATCATATAAAGGAAGTTTCATTAAAAACTAAGAAACAGATATATTAAAAAAGCCTCGCGAAATTGCGAGGCTTTTTTTTTGCCTATATTAATCCTCACAGCTTTTCTTCTAGCTGCTAGACTCCAATCTATTCTTTTGCCAACTCATCAATCTTACTGTCGATTCTATCAATAAGCTTTTGTCTAATCTCCTGAAAACTTGCAATCTTTTTTTGTATAGCCTCCTTTGCTACTTGATCCTCTGCAGCTTTCAGATCAGCATTCAAAGCGACAAGTTTCTCATCTAAGTCTTGAAGATGTTTTTTTCGCGCTTCAATTCCCTCCGCCTCATTAGCTTTGTCAAAAATCTTATTCTCAGCTTTTATTGAATTGTCATCACTGCTCTGATCGACCTTTGCAACAAGCTTAGGAATAAATATTGTTTCATTCACCTGTCTTTGATTCATAAATGTCGGGGACACAATCTCGATTCCAGCTTTGTGTAATTCATCAAGGACCATAGCATTTAATTTCGATTTTGAACTGATGATCGTTTTTACATTCTCCAAAAGAGCCTGCACCTTATATACTATTGAATAATCTCCCAAGGAGCTTATAAGAACAAATGCATCTTTCATGCCTGCCGCTGATGCCGCATCCAATAAAGCTTTCTCAATTTTATGTCGATCTACATCGTAACCTAATGATACTTCGGAAAAAATAAATGTACCTGAAGACCTCGTTACCTTAACTGGGTTACTTGCTAAGTAAAGATTTGGCAATGTGGTAAGATCTCGATTCTCTGTCTGAACTTCTGTGTGAAATAAACCCATTTCTGTTACTCGACCATAAGTATTCTTTACTAAAATAAAATCTCCTGGCTTAAAACTCTTAACTGCCTTTAACATGATACCAGCCAATGCATTTCCAATAAATGTAGCTGAAGAAAGTGCAAGTACCGCTGAAATTACTATTCCAATTATATTGGTAACTTCTTTTTTTAGTTCCCCTGACATCGGAACGGCCAGAATAATAGAGATGATACCAACCAGAACAATGAAAAATAATATAAAAGATCTAATCAGACTAGAATCAGTATTTCCCTTTGATTGTCTATTCAATAAGAATTTGACTGCGTAATAAAGGAAAACAAAAAAGAAGGTTGTGAGAATGGTGTATATGACCGGAAAATCTTCAAAAATAGCATCCATTGTTTTGTTTTTACAATATCAATAACAAAGGATAAAAATAATTAATTCCATTTGAAAGATTCAATCAAATCGAGTATGTCCGTTTTTACAAACGTATAAACAGGAGCTATGGAATCTGGATTTACTTTGCTTCTAAAGTATAAACTTGCTCTAAAAAAGTGCTCTGTCGAATCAGTAACAAAAAATTGTAAGGGTGAAGCAACTGGTCCATCGTGTTCAAATAATATTCCATGTACACCTTCGTCTGGATTATCTATAAGTTGCTCTTTACGATAATTTGCTTTTTGATTGTGCTTATTCGTCATTTTAAAAGCATCATTGACCAACTTATCAAAATGCTTTCTGTCTTTTATTGGGATGTAACTACAGTGGAGTTGACTATTTAATTGCTGTGATTCCAAATTAAACCAACATGGATCAATCGGCTTTTTTTCAAAAAAATATTTGTCTTGTTTAACAATAAAATAATCGGGATAGTTAAAACCAAGTTGACAATAAGACTCAGTAAACTGAATTTTATTCCTTTCTGGATAATCTACCTTTGGGTACATTCTTGGTTTGGGGATACCTAGCTCTGCTTGCTGGCATGAACAAAAAAGCATGATGATAAGAAATGTTGTTATCCTGTTCATGGTCTTTCTAATATCGTGAACTTTATTTTTTCAATCCTCTTTTTAGTAACGGACATAACTTTCATTTTGTATCTGTCTAAGATAAATTCTTTATCTTTTTTAGGGATGTGTCCTAGGTTTTCTAACACCAATCCTGCCAAAGAATCTGACTCCCCTCTTGCTGTTTCAAATGCTTCAATATCTTCACCGGTTATCCGACTAACATCATTAAGCAGGGTCTTCCCGTCGAAAATAAAATTATCGTCGTCAATTTTTAGATAATCAATCTCTGCATCCTCATCTGACTCATCTCTAATTTCTCCTATAACCTGCTCCATAATATCTTCCAAGGTTACAATCCCCGAACTGCCACCAAACTCGTCAACAACTATTGCAATGTGTAATTTCTTAGACTGAAATTCTCTCAATAGTTCATCAATCTTTTTTAATTCAGGAACATACAATACATTGGTTCTTATGCTGGCTTGCCACTCAAAGTTGTCATCGTTTGATAAATTTCCTATTAAATCCTTTACGTATAAAATTCCAATTACATTATCAAAATCCTCTTTATAAACAGGAATTCGCGAATAAGAATATTCTCTTATCTGTGAAATCAATTCTGTAAAAGAAGTATCGATATCAACTGCAAGAACATCTCCTCTTGATCTCATAATTTGCTTAACCAATAAGTCTCCAAATTTGATAATCCCTTTCAGAATATCTGCTTCCTCTTCGGCATTTTGTTCTTGACTCACTGTCAAATCAATGGCCTTATCTATTTCTTGACGGCTGGTTTCAGAACCAGCTCTAACTTGAAGCTTGTTTTCTAATTTTGTGGTCCAATTGACCATAAAGTTGCTAAGAGGAGAATATACTGTGCTCATGACCGACATTGGACCAGTCATCATCAATGCAAATTGTCGATTGTTAATACTTGCGTAAATTTTTGGTGCTACTTCTCCAAAAAGAACCAATAGGAATGTTACTCCTACAATTGTAATTAAGAAACTAATAATATTTGTTATTGATTCAACACTTCCAGGCAGATATGCAGATACATTTGCAGCCAAGGGTGATAGCATATCGTCAGTCACTATTTTTTTAAGCACAAAATCTGAAATGATAACAATAGCAATGTTGATAAAATTATTACTTATCAATATGGTGGCCAATAATTTTCTAGGCTTTTCTTTGAGCTCTATAAGTTTATCGGAAATTGGATCTTTATCTTGATGTATATCGTGCAAATCATTTGGAGAAAGAGAAAAGAATGCTACTTCTGAACCACTTACTAAAGCTGAGCAGCAGAGTAAAAGTATAAGTACCAGAATCCATAAAAGTAGACTCCAATCAAAAGCAAAAGCCAATAAATATTCGATAAAGTATAAACTGTCCGGCGGTTCGCCCAAAATTATTGAATTGATTTATGAATATAAATTAAAATGGTAAATCATCATCAACTGCTGGTGCCTGTGGCTTAGAGTTTTCAGCAGGTGGTGTTTGATTAGAATTTTGAGTTGAAGCTTCTTTTTTTGGAGCAGCTACTGGCGGAAATTCATCATCTTGACCAGGCATAATACCAGAGTCTTCCCTTTTTTCTAATCTTCGTGTGATCACTGCACGCACCTCAGTAATATATTTATCTACACCCTGTTGGTCTTGCCATTTGCGTGTCGTTAACTTCCCCTCGACATATATCATACTTCCTTTCCTGAAGTCCTTCTCCGCTCTTTCTGCAGCCGGTCCCCATACTACCACATTATGCCACTCTGTTGCAGTCTGCCACTCACCGTTTTTGTCTTTATAGTTTTCGTTGGTAGCAACTGGAAATTTTGTCACAGCTCCGCCATTATCAAATCTTTTGATTTCCGGGTCTTTCCCAAGGTTCCCTACAAGTATTACCTTATTAATCATATTTTTATAGATTGTCTTGCAAATATAAATCTAATAATTTTGGAAATGCATATTCAGAAAGACTATTAGTAATTAACATTTTATCGCCTGCATGCCTAATTTCATTACACCTTACGGTAAATATTTTTCCGTAAATCGTCTGATGCGTTAGTTGATGCTTGTAATCTGACTGATTTTCTAGAGAAAGTTTCCCTTTAAATTTTATCCCAAAAGCCGCTATTTCCCTTTCAATTTTTTGGAGCCCAACTTCAATTTCTGTCTTTGTTTCGAACAATAAAAATTCATAAAGTCCCTCCCAAATATCCTTCTTATTGCGTCGATGAATTAGAAAGTTTCCTTCCTTATCTCGAAGATCTACAAAGTTTAAATATCGTTTTTTCTTCTTTATCTTTTTTAATTTAACTGGTAAGAACTCTACTATGTTTTCTTTGTATGCAACGCAGTAGTTTTTCATGGGGCAAGCAGCACAATCTGGTGACGAAATAGTACACTGCAAAGCACCAAAATTCATAATTGCCTGATTAAATATTGCAGGATTTTTTCCCTCCACAATAATATCCTCGAGATAAGCTTCTATTTCTTTTTTGGTTTTCCCATTTAGAATATCCGAATCGTTTCCAGTATAACGAGTTATGACTCTCATCACATTGCCATCAAGTACTGGTTTGTTTAACCCAAAAGCAAAGCTACCAACTGCAGCGGCAGTATAAGGGCCGATACCAGGCAATGCAATTATCTCATCATAGTTACTTGGAAAAACTCCCTGATGTTTGTCTACAATTATTTTACCTGTTTTGAGAATATTTCTTGCACGACTGTAGTATCCCAAGCCTTCCCATGCCTTAAGGACCTCATCTTCATTTGCGGAAGCGAGAGAAAAGACGTCAGGAAACTTATCAATAAATGATAAATAATAATCCCAACCTTGGGCAACTCTTGTTTGTTGAAGGATGACCTCAGAAATCCAAATACGATATGGGTCCTTAATACCTGACCAAGGCATTTTACGGGGATTATCATCGTGCCATTGCAGCAGCTTTTTTAAAAATTGTTTCTTTGACATAATATAGAAAAGGAGATGCAATTTAATTACATCTCCTTCTTTAACAATACTTTTACCTAGTATTAAGCTGTCAAACTTGTTCTTATCGTATTATAATCTCCATAGAGATATTTGATCTTTTGTTTTAAGGCCTTTCTCGCAAAGAAAATTCTACTTTTTACTGTACCCAATGGTAAGTCTAATCGATCTGAAATTTCTTGATACTTGTACCCTTCAAAATGAAGCTCAAATGGAACGCGTAGACCTTCATCAAGATTATCTACCATGTTTTCTAATTCATCCAAAGAGATATTTGTATCCGCCTCATTTTTAATTGTCTTACCAGAATTTATATAAAATAAATTCTCAGTCTTGTCAATAACAGTGTTAGCTTTTTGCTTCTTTCTGTATTGATTAATGAAGATGTTTTTCATAATTGTAAACATCCACGCCTTAAAATTTGTCCCTGGATTAAACTTTTCTCTGTTAGAAATAGCTCGCAATGTTGTTTCCTGGTAAAGGTCTTTTGCTTCGTCTGAATTCTTAGTCAGATTGTAGGCAAAAGCGTTAAGAGGACTATTTAAACTGAACAATAAATTATTAAACTCTCGAACTGACATAATAAGCGTTTTGATTTACTTTCAAAAATAATTGAAAGTTAAACAAAATGCAACTTTTGCTTAAACAAAATACATGGAAGACAGAACAAGAATTATGGTGATTTATATAACAAGCTGAATATCAATACGTTATACAAATATTGAGAATAATTAGTTTTCATAAAATTTTGAAAACTACTTCTGCGCTTTAGTCAATAAGTAGATACTAATCAATCCAAACACGATATTCGCTATCCACATAGCCAAGACTGGTGGCAAATTCATGTTATAACTGAATGTTTCAGAGAATTTTGACATAACAACAAAGATAGCTCCCAGAACCACTCCGACTGCCAAATTCCAGCCGACACCCCCTCTTGATTTCCTAGAGGCAACAGTGACTCCGATTAAAGTAAGAATTAGGACCGCAACCGGATCAGCAGTTCTCTTATGGATTTCCAACATGTATTTGGTGATATTACCCAAGCCCCTCTCTTTGCGCCTTTGAACAGCTTCTTTGAGCTCAGGAGTTGTCATAGCGAACATGTCCTTATCATTAATAATAAAATCCTGAGGAGTAAGGTTTATGGTGGTATCCATTTTTGCTCCTTTGGCTAAAATCAAGTCCTCACGCTGATCATAAAAATGCCTTTTCTCATAATCAGTAAGGGTCCACACATTAGGTTCCTCCTTAAAACTTAGTTTACTTGCTTTTATAGTGTAGACCAATTTACCATCTTTAAATTTTTCAAAACGGAAAGATTGGCCTGTACTATCCGCTCGTCGATAATAACGCAAATAGATTTTCTCTTGAGGTGCCACGTAGAAATGAATGTGTGTTCCAATTGTCCTTTCCTTACTACGTGTTATATGTTCATTTTCAAATGAGGTTTTTACCTTATTTGCTTTGGGGATTATATAATTATTTCCTACCCACAACAACCCTCCTATAATTCCTCCTGCAATAAAGTAAGGAACAAGAATTCGTTGATAACTTATTCCAGCACTAAGCATCGCAACTATTTCTGTATTACGTGCCAATCTGGAGGTGAAAAATATTACTGCTATCAAGGAAAACAATGGCCAAAGTAAACCATTGATCCACGGAATAAAAGGAAGATAATATTCAGCAACAATTGTCATAAACGGAATATCCAGATTGATAAATTTATCTGCACGATCACTAAAGTCGATAACCAAAGCAACCATAGTAATTAGAATTACCGTGAAGAAAAATGTCTTCAGGTATTTTGCAATAATATATTTATCAAGTTTATTCAATTACAATTTTGTTTGTAGTCTTGGGATCAAAGCATCTTTCCATGTACTAAAAGTGCCATTCAAGATTTGCTTGCGAGATTCTTGGACCAACCATAAGTAGAAACCTAGATTATGAAGAGTCGCAAGCTGTCCAGCCAACAATTCTTTCACCTGAAATAAGTGACGCAAATAAGCCTTGCTGTGTAGTCTTGAGGTTTCAACAGTGCTATCTGCATCAATTGGACTAAAATCGCTTTTCCATTTTAGGTTTTTGATATGAATCACCCCATTGGGAGTATATAACAAACCATGCCTTGCATTTCTTGATGGCAAAACACAATCAAACATATCAATTCCCAAACCTATACACTGCAATATATTTTCAGGCAACCCAACTCCCATTAAATATCTAGCTCTGCTTTCTGGCAATATCCCACAACACAACTCAGTCATTGCATATAAATCTTCGTGAGGTTCGCCAACAGACAATCCACCAATAGCATTTATTAAACGATCCTTCTTCGCTATATATTCCGAAGATTGCTTTCTCAAATCTGGAATAACACTCCCCTGGACGATTGGTGCCAATGTTTGTTCATAATCATACATCGATTCTGATTGATCAAAGGCCGTCAGACATCTTTCCAACCAACGGTGGGTCATGTGCATCGATCTTGTCGCATATCGCTTTTCACAAGGATAAGGAGTACACTCATCAAAAGCCATTATGATATCAGCTCCCAACTTTCGTTGAATATCCATCACGTTTTCGGGAGTAAAGAGATGTTTGCTACCATCTACATGCGAAGAAAATGTAGCCCCCTCTTCCTTAATTTTTCTCTTCTGACTTAGTGAATAAACTTGATACCCACCACTATCGGTGAGGATAGGTTTTGACCAATTGATAAACTTATGGATTCCTCCAGCCCCTTCTACAACATCAGTACCTGGTCTCAAGTACATATGATAAGTGTTACCTAAAATAATTTGCGCTTTAATTACTTCATCCAACTCCTTTTGATGAACACCCTTTACGGTACCAATTGTCCCAACAGGCATGAATATGGGTGTTTCGATCTCACCGTGATCAGTAGTTAATATTCCTGCTCTTGCATTGCTCTTTTTGTCCAATGCTTTTACTTCAAACTTCATCATCGATTTCTTATAAGATCCATTTTAAACAATATACCCATCATTAAAAAGAAGACCAAGATAGAGGTTCCTCCTTTACTCATCAAAGGCAATGGGATTCCAACTACTGGCATAATACCCATGGTCATCCCAATATTTATAAACACATGAAAAAATATAATCCCGGCCACTCCATACATGTAATATCGTATGAAATCTAATCTTGTTCTTTCTGCCATTACAATAATTCTGTACAACAAAACGAAAAACAGAATTATAACTCCTAGCACTCCTATAAATCCATGCTCTTCTCCAATGGTACAAAAAATAAAATCTGTATTTTGCTCAGGAACAAAGTCAAGCTTAGTCATTGCCCCATTTAAAAATCCAGAGCCCCAAAATCCGCCAGAACCAATAGCAGTTTTAGACTGAATTATATTATATAATGACCCTCTGGGTTCGCATAGATCTGGTCTCAACCAAACATTAATACGATCTTGTTGATGTGGTAAAAGTACATTTGTAAAGGACCACTTTGTAATCAATGTTATAAATACCGATATAATTACAGAAATGGCTGTCCATACCAATTGTTGGATTTTATTTTCTCTAATCATATAGACTGCCAAAGCAATAGGTACGATTGAAAGAACCACAAAAATTGGAATAAGGTAGCCATATTGGTAAAAAACAAAACATGCCAGTGAGAGCAATAAAAAGTTTGCCAAAAAACGGATGTCCGAATTGATTGTAACCATTAACACACCTATCATAGCCAACAATGTAATGACAAGTATGGGTGTAATACCAAACACCAAGGTGAGTATTATATTAGTTAATAGGGCAATTCCCAACACATAGTAAAGTGAGTTGGCTCCAGCTCGATAAAATAGGATTAGAAAAGAAGAAAACACCATCGCTGATCCTGCGTCTGGTTGAAGTAAAATTAGAATTGCAGGAATTACTGCCAAACCTAGTGCTAAGAAAAAATGATTGTTGTGCTTGACATTTATTTGAGTTGAACCTAGTAGAGACGCTACAGCCAGACAGGTCCCTAGTTTAGCAAATTCTGAAGGTTGAAATGAAAAGCCTGCTACATTAAACCAAGAGGTTGATCCTTTGACTTCCGTCCCAAAAATCAAGACGGCAAGAAGTAGAAAAACAGAAAATCCATATATTACATATGCAAAGGTGCTCCAAAACTTCCAATCAAATGAAAGGATAGCAATAAAGCCAATAACACTTAATCCTAACCATATTGTTTGTCGGCCAATTTCTGTACTCAGACTAAACACTTCGGAGAATCCGGTTCCACTGTATGAAGATGCAAATAAAGACAACCACCCTATGATAGCTAATGCAAAAAAACTTAGGATGGCGGGTAAGTCAATACCCCTTGAAAACTGAGATGTCCTTTTGCTAACTGTCACCTATGTTTTGACAAGTTCAGACTTTTCAATATTCTCTACAACAGGAATTGCTCCAGAAAAATGTTGTTTAACAGTTAACAAAAATGAGTACAAATCTTCCTTTGTCTCAAAGGCACCTACCTTCACTTTATAATATGGGTTTTCGTGAGACCAATTAGTGTCATGCTCAGGAAAATATCTTTCAAATTTTGAAATAGCGTCTTCCATTTTTCTTCGATCATTTGTAGCAATGATTTGAATCTTCCATGCTTTTTGAGTAGAGTTCTCTGCATTCGCACTTTCGTAATCCTGCATAAATCTTTTTATCGAGTCTTCTTCTTGGATTTTAACCTGCGCCTTTAATCCAAAAACTATTGAAAAACTGAATAGGATGGCAAAAACTATTTTCATCTAATTTATTTTAGTCTTTAAACAACGTTTTAGTAATTATTATTTTCCGTGACACTGTTTGTATTTCTTTCCACTTCCACAAGGACAAGGGTCATTCCTCTTAACTTTCGTTTCTTGTCGTTTGAATGTCTCTGGTTTTTGTCTCGTGTTTCCAGCGGCTGCAGCGGCTGTTCTTCTCGCTCTTGTCTCTTGATTTGTTGATACTTTTTTAAAGTCTGTTTTCTTTTCCTTTGCTTCTCTTACTTCTTCTGGAGCTGCGAGTTTCAACTTCCCTTTCATTAGGTAAGAACAAACATCAACATTTACTTTATAAACCAATTCTTGGAACAACTCAAATGATTCTTTCTTATAGATTACCAATGGATCTTTCTGCTCAAAAGATGCCGACTGCACAGAATCTTTCAATTCATCCATTGACCTTAAGTGTTCCTTCCAATTGTCGTCAATCAATGCAAGTGAAACTGCCATTTCGATATCTTTCTGTACGCTCTCCCCATTTGAATTAACGGCATTTTCAAGATTGGCTGAAATATTCAAAACCTTCTCTCCTTCAGCTACAAATGGAATTGATATCTTCTTATATCTATGCCCTTCATTTTCATAAACCTTACTTATAATAGGCATTAGAAGCTCACGAATCTTATCCATCTTCTGCTCATACATTTCAAATACCTGCTTCTGGTATTGTTCTGTTATTTCAACATCACTCGCCTCCATAAATGTAGCTTCATCCAAAGATGGATCAATACCCATTGTTCTTAGAGATTCATTCCTTAGGTAATCAAAATTACCTGCAGCTTTTGCATCGTCAACTATGACTTCTGTTAAACCTGCAAACATGTTATACAAATCAACAGAAAGCCTTGTTCCTGATAATGCATTTCCTCTTTTGGTATAGATAGCTTCTCGCTGGATGTTCATTACATCATCATACTCAAGCAATCTCTTTCTTATACCAAAGTTATTTTCTTCAACTTTCTTTTGTGCTCTTTCGATTGATTTGGTTACTGCACTGTGTTGGATAACCTCACCTTCTTGGTGACCCATCTTATCCATAACATTTGCAATTCTATCAGAATTAAAAAGCCTCATTAATCTGTCTTCAAGGGAAACAAAAAACTGCGATGATCCAGGATCTCCTTGTCTTCCTGCTCTACCTCTCAACTGTCTATCAACCCTTCTTGAATCGTGTCTCTCTGTAGCAACAATTGCGAGTCCACCTGCATTTTTTACTTCGTCTGATATTTTAATATCTGTTCCTCTACCCGCCATGTTGGTTGCAATAGTAACCTTACCTGCACGACCTGCCTCAGTAACAATATCTGCTTCTCTTTGATGTTGCTTGGCATTCAAGACATTGTGAGTGATTCCCCTCATATTCAACATTCGACTTAGCTTCTCTGAAATATCAACAGAGGTTGTACCAAGGAGCACCGGTCTTCCTGCGGTAGTTTGTTCTACTACATGATCGATTACTGCATTGTATTTTTCCTTATTCGTTTTAAAAACCAAATCTTCTTGGTCATTTCTAATAATTGGACGATTTGTAGGAATCACAACAACATCTAATTTGTAAATTTCCCAAAACTCACCTGCTTCTGTTTCTGCTGTACCTGTCATTCCAGCTAGCTTGTGATACATTCTGAAATAATTCTGCAAAGTTACAGTTGCATAAGTTTGCGTAATATCACCAACCTTCACATTTTCTTTCGCTTCAAGTGCTTGGTGTAGACCATCAGAATAACGACGTCCCTCCATCATCCTTCCTGTTGACTCATCAACAATTTTTACCTGGCCATCCATGACAACATATTCATCATTGTTTTCAAACAAAGTATATGCTTTCAATAATTGACTTACGGCATGAAGTCTTCTGGATTTTATACTAAAGTCAGAGATCAACTTATCTCTTTCGTCTGAAAGTTTCGTACCCTCTTCTCCTTCGCGCACTTCAAGCTGCTGCATCTCATATGTGATATCAGGCATTACGAAGAAGTCTGAATCTGATTCTCCTTTTGCAAGAAAATCACTTCCGAGATCCGTTAATTCTACATTCCTATTTTTCTCATCTATAGTAAATAGCAAAGGTTCAGTTACAAGGTGCATGTTTTTATTCTGCTCTTGCATGTAATGATTTTCTGCTTTTTGCATAGAAGACTTTATACCATCTTCACTCAAGAACTTAATAAGAGGTCTGTGTTTTGGTAAAGCTTTAAAAGCCCTCAATAATGACATTCCACCTTCTCCTTCTTCATATCCTGTTCTACCTTCTTTATATAATTTTTTCGCTTCCGCTAAATAGCCGTTAGCCATCTTTTTTTGTTCGTCCACCAATCTCTTAACCTTAGGGTTAAGGTCTGTGTAATCTTGTTCATCTGCACCCTTTGTAACCGGACCAGAAATAATAAGTGGTGTTCTTGCATCATCAACCAAAACAGAATCCACTTCATCAATCATTGCATAATGGTGTTTGCCTTGTACCTTTTCTTCAGCAGACCTCACCATATTATCTCTCAAATAATCAAAACCAAATTCGTTATTCGTTCCATATACAATATCCTTTTTATAGGCCGAAACTCTTTTTTCTGAATGTGGCTTGTACTTATCTATGCAATCAACTGTGAGATACAAAAATTCAAAGATTGGCCCTACCCATTCTGAATCCCTTCTTGCTAGATAGTTGTTTACTGTAATTATATGTACTCCTTGACCTGTTAGTCCATTGAGATATGCAGGTAAGGTTGCAACCAAAGTCTTACCTTCCCCTGTCTGCATTTCTGCAATTTTACCATCGTGCAGAACCATTCCACCTATCAATTGTACATCGTAGTGCAACATGTTCCAGGTAATCTCACCACCTGCTGCTGTCCAAGTATTCTGCCAAGTGGCATCACTTCCTTCTATAGTTATATATTCTTTGGAAGCAGCTAAGTCTCTATCGTGCTCTGTTGCAGTTACTGTTATTTCTGAGTTGGTCATAAATCTTCTCGCAGTTTCTTTTACAACTGCAAAAGCTTCAGGTAGAATTTCCTTCAATACTTTCTCAAGCTCCGTATCGCGTTCTTTGACCAATTCATCTATTTCATTATAGATAGTCTCTTTTTGAAATACATCTGCCGTATCGGCAGCTTTTGTATTCAATTCAGAAATTTCGTCATCTATTTCCTTAAGGAATTCAGCAATCTTTGACCTAAACTCAAGCGTTTTATTTCTTAATTGATCGTTAGAAAGCGACTTATATGACTCAAAATGTTCATTGATAACCTCTACAACAGGACTGTATTCCTTAACATCTCTATCGTACTTGGTACCAAATAATTTCTTGAAAATCTTTAACATGAAAAGTGAATTTGAATTTTAATACAAAGCTAATCAAATCTATACGTTCATATATTGTTCCATAGGTTTCTATTTGTCAATTTGACATATATTTAAATCATATTATTACCTTTAAATATAGCCACAGGTTACTTTTTGATCAATTCATCACATATTCATGAAAACACCTACTAATTGGGCAGTATACATTCGAAAGAATGAAAATCGTGCATTATCAGAGATATATAGTGAACATCGGTCTACATTCATTGGTTGGGTTCAGAATAAAAGCAATTGCTCTAGAGATGAAGCCTTAGAGATATTCCAAGTTTCTATTGTGATTCTCTATGAAAATGTAATGAGTGGCAAACTATCTAAACTTGATAATGTAAAGTCCTATTTGTTTACGATTGGCAAAAACAAAATGATGGAACACTTTAGAAAGATTAAAAAGACTCAACACCAAGAAATTGATGATAAAGTTCTACTCAAATCTGCAGTAGCAGAGGAGTTTGAATTGACTGAAGATAAAGATGACGTTTTTAAAATCAGTGATGCACTCAAGCAGTTAGGTGATCCTTGTAAGACTCTTTTAGAAAACTTTTACTTCCGAAAAATGTCCTTAGAGGAAATTTCTGTTGAGATGCAATATAAAAACACTGACACGGTGAAAACTAAAAAGTTTAAATGCATCCAGCGTCTTCGTAAAATGTATAATTAATTTTTAGTCTTTAAACTTCTAACATGACTAACGATCTAAAATTGGAACAGTATCAAGAAATCATTGATAAGCTACACAGTGGTTTTGAACTTGACGATCAAGAAAAAAATATTGTTGAGACTGATGCTGCATTCCAGAAATATCAAAAAGAATTTAGCCTTATTGAAAAGGCCATCTCTCACAACGCTTTAGAAAATAAGCTTTCGGATATAAGCAAATTAGAGGAAAAATATAAGGATGAAGGACCAAAGAAAAGAAGCCTAGGCAAAAGATCATTTTTGCTTCTTGCAGCAGCATCTATTTTATTGCTTTTAGCTTTCTTCTTGTACACCTCTAACCTTGGAGATGACAATTACGATGGAGATTTACTTGCTGCAGATTATGTAATGGATTTTACAGATCCTGACAATACCAGAAGCGCCAATGCCAACAATGATAGTCCAAAATCTGATGATCCCTATAAACTATACTCAGATGCTAATGCGGATCGTGCATCCTATCATAAAGCAATTAAAGCATTTGAAAACCTGATTCAAAAGGATAACAACCCAAAGCATAAATTTTATCTAGGAATATGCTATTTGAGGTTATCAAAATGGAAAACCGCAGAGAAAATATTTGAAGACAATCAACTAAAGGAATTAAAAAAATATCCCATTAATTATTATCTCGCCATTTCAAAAATAGGTTTAGAAAAAACCGATGAAGCAATTGAGTTGCTAAATACGCCGAAAACTGGAAACGCTATTTACAACCAAGAAGCAGAAAAAATCATCGAGAAATTAGATCGCATAAGTAAGCGCAATAAATAACACAGGTCTTGATTCTTTTGGATCTCCACATTATATCTTACTTGCCAGACGAGTCTTGGACTAGCGACTTTCTAATCTTGCGTCTCTCTTTACTTCCCTATATTTCCTTCCTCAATCTAGCTACTGGGATATTCAACTGCTCTCTATATTTAGCGACAGTTCTTCTTGCTATATTATATCCTTTTTCCTGTAAAAAGTCTTTTAACTTCTCATCAGATAGAGGCTTTCTTTTGCTCTCTTTATCGATGATATCTGCAAGAATATTTTTAACCTCTAAGGTTGAAACTTCCTTTCCATCTTGAGTTTGAAGTGATTCTGAAAAGAAGTCCTTCAGTCTTTTAGTACCAAATTCCGTTTGCACAAATTTACTATTGGCAACTCTTGATACCGTAGAAATATCTAGTCCTGTAATTTCAGCAATGTCCTTAAGAATCATTGGCTTCAATCTTCTTTCATCACCAGTAGTAAAGAAATCAAATTGAAATTGAAGTATAGAATACATCGTATTATATAGAGTTTCTTGTCTTTGTTTTATTGCATCAATAAACCATTTAGCAGAATCAATCTTTTGTTTGATAAACATGATCGCTTCTTTTTCTTTTACTGATGCTCTTCTTCCCGATGTGTTTACCTTAAAACTCTTTAGCATATCAAGGTAATTATCATTGATCATAAGATCCGGCGCATTCTTGCTGTTAAGTATCAACTCAATTTCTCCCTCTCTATTCGAAATGATAAAATCTGGAACAATGTATTGGTTAGAATTTGAAATATTTTGAACATGACCACTTGCCGGTTTCGGATTCAATTTTAAAATCTCGTTAATGGCATCTTTTAATTCATATTCAGATAAGAATAAATTCTTTTGTAATTTCTTATAGTGTTTTTTAGTAAACTCGTTAAAGTGATTCATCAAGATTTTTAGAGCATTCATTCGCGCTCTTTTTATCATTGGCTCTTCACTATTTGGTTCTCTTTGTTTCAGTTGATTGATAAGACTTTCTTGTAAAGACCTTGAACCAATCCCTGGAGGATCAAAAGTCTGAACCATTTTTATTGTTGCTTCTATCTCACTTTCCGTAGCAACTACATTTTGAGAAAAAAGTAAATCATCAATAATTGAAAATGAATCTCTTCTTAAATAACCATCAGCATCAATACTTCCTATTACTTGTTTCGCAATTGTCAATTTTCTATCGTCCTCTATTTCTTGCATTCCCAATTGCGCCTCTAGATATTCATGAAATGTATCTGATACAGCAATAGGCATTTTTTTTGTTTCTTCCTCACTAACAAACTTCTCGCCTGTCAGTCTATATAGTGTAGGATCATCTTCAATGTATTCATTTAAATAATCATCTAGTTCAAACTCCTCATCATCATCATCTTTGGATTCATTTTCCAAATCATAAATTTCTGAAAGTTCATTTTCTTCCCCCTCATCTAGAGCTGGGTTTGCTTCTAGCTCTTCCTTGATTCTTTGATCCAATGTTGCTGTCGGAATTTGTAACAACTTCATGAGTTGAATTTGCTGCGGGGACAGCTTTTGCAACATTTTATGTGATAATCTCTGCTTTAACATCTTATGATATTTTACCTGTTATTAAACACTATATTAGATTTGTATGTTTTAGTGCTTTGAATTTTATAGGACTAACCCAAACATACATTATAATTTATAGTAATACAAAATCCGTTCCAAATTAATGAGTTATATATTACAAATAGTTTTAATATGAGTATAAGTGCCCGTATATCGGCAGTTAGAGATAAATTAGAAAATCTTCAAATTAATGCACTTATTATCCCTAGCTCAGACCCACATCAAAGTGAATACCTTGCAGATCACTGGAAATCAAGAGAATGGATCTCAAACTTTGACGGATCTGCTGGAATAGCAGTCATTACGGATAAACATGCCGGTTTATGGACAGATTCTAGGTATTTTATACAAGCAGAGAGACAATTGAGCACTTCTGAATTCAAACTTCATAAGATTGAAAACAGACTTTCACCTGGGTTTGAGGAATGGTTGAGCCAAAATCTTCCCGAAGAATCCACTGTGGCCATTGATGGATGGGCTATATCCAAATCTCAAGAAAAAAGAATTCGTAAAAAACTTAGTGATTCAAACATTAAACTTATCACTCACAAAGATGTCATTTCCACTGTTTGGTCTGATCGTCCTAGCCTTCCACTTGCAAAGGCTTTTGTTTTGGACACTGTGTTTTCTGGCAGAAGTGCTACAGAAAAAATTCAATCTATTCGGAAATATATTTTCACACACAAAGCACAAAATATTTTAATTTCAGACCTCGCGGAAATAGCGTGGATTCTTAACATCAGAGGAAGGGATATTGAGTTTAATCCAGTCGTTATTTCGTACCTAATTATAAGTTCTGATTCGATAAATCTCTACATCGATGATATGAAGATATTGGATATTAAAGCCTACTTAAAAGAATTAGAAGTAACTATACGTACGTATGGTTCAATAAAAAATGATGTGCAAAAACTCAAAGGCAAAACCATAGTTGATGAAAATTTATGTAGCACTGCTCTATACGATTTATTAGATCAAGAAAAGGTAATTAGGAAATCAAGTATAGTAACGGAACAAAAAGCCATAAAGAACGAAATAGAGCTTGAAAACTTCAGAAAGTCAATGGTTAAAGATGGTGTAGCACTAGCAAAAGCATATTTTTGGTTGGATAAAAACATTGATAATGGAGTAAGTGAGTATGTGTTTGGAGAAAAAATAGCTGAATTTAGATCTCAACAAGATAACTATTTTGGCGAAAGCTTTTCTGCAATTGTCGGTTACAAAGGTAATGGTGCCATCATACATTATAGAGCGGATAAAGAATCATCTGCAATCATTAAAAGAAACGGTATGCTTCTATGTGATTCCGGTGCACAATTTAAAGAAGGAACAACTGATATCACAAGAACATTTTGTTTTGATGAACCAACAGCGACACAAAAGAAGGCATACACCTTGGTTTTAAAAGGACATATAAATTTGGCAATGGCAAAATTTCCAGAAGGGACGAAAGGGGTACAGTTGGATATTCTAGCGCGACATGCTCTATGGAGTGAAAACATGAACTACGGGCATGGAACAGGTCATGGCGTTGGACATTTTCTCAATGTTCATGAAGGTCCACAAGGCTTCGATTCTGGCAATTCAGCTCGAGGCAAATATCCTTTCAAAATTGGAATGGTGACTTCAAATGAACCTGGATACTATAAAGAAGGAGAATTTGGAATCAGAATAGAGAATCTATTGATAACCAAGCCTGCAACTCAAAAAGGATACCTAGAATTCGAAACTTTTACCTTATATCCTATTGAAACTAGGGCAATTGACCTAAATCTACTCACAAATAGAGAAAAACAGTGGTTAAACGATTATCACACACTAGTTTGGGAAAAATTAAGTCCTATGCTTGATGAAGAAATTAAGAATTGGCTCAAACCTCAATGTTCAGCTATTTAATTTCATTTTTTGCTTTAATAAAAATGATAAATAGCCTTTCTTTACACTAAATAATAAAACAAGAAACAATGTCAGGAGGAAACAATATAAAATGGGGAAAGAAGGGAAGCTGCTTAGGCCTATTTCTATTCACCTTGTTTCTATTCTTCGCTTTGCTTATAGCCCTCTATAATCACAGCGATGGAACAATCATGTAAGATTATCATTAATACTAAAGCCCTTCATCGAAAGGGTTTTTTTATACCTAAAAGAATATCATGAATTTAGACTTTTTACAACAACTTGGTCTTGATGCCAGAAACGATGGCACCTGGACTGGTATACAATCACAAGGTTCTTCCGATTTTATTAGTTCTTTCTCTCCAGTAGATGGCAAATTGATTGGAGAAGTAAGTACGACTTCAAAAGATCAGTACGAAGATGTAATTGCGAAAGCCCAAGATGCTTTTCAAGTTTGGAGAACAACGCCTGCTCCTAAAAGAGGAGAAATAGTAAGGCAATATGGAGATGCCTTAAGAAAACAGAAAGATGCACTTGGTCGTCTTGTTTCATACGAAATGGGCAAAAGCTTACAAGAAGGATGGGGAGAAGTACAGGAAATGATAGATATCTGTGATTTTGCTGTTGGATTATCGAGGCAACTATATGGCTTAACAATGCATTCGGAACGTCCAGAACACAGAATGTATGAACAATGGCACCCCATAGGTATTGTTGGAATCATCTCAGCTTTCAATTTTCCTGTTGCTGTATGGGCTTGGAATTCTATGATTGCTATGGTATGTGGAGATGTATGTATTTGGAAGGGAAGTGAAAAAACTCCAATGTGCAGTATCGCTTGTCAAAAGATATTAATCGATATACTTAAAGAGCATAATTTGCCGGAAGGCATATCATCTATCATAACCGGAGATGCACAAGTTGGTCAATGGATGACGACCGATAAAAGACTTCCACTAATCTCAGCAACAGGAAGTACTAAAATGGGAAGAGCTGTTGGTAAGGATGTTGCGGAGAGACTTGGAAGATCACTTCTAGAATTAGGAGGAAACAATGCGATCATCATAACTCCAACTGCCGATTTAAAAGTTGTTTTGACTGGAGCTGTATTTGGTGCCGTGGGAACTTGTGGACAAAGATGTACTTCGACAAGAAGATTGATTATCCATGAAAGTATATACGATAAAGTAAAAGAGAACATCGGAGCTGCTTATACTCAGTTAACAATTGGAAATCCGTTGGACGTAAAAAATCACATCGGACCATTGATTGACAAAGACTCTGTAGATAACTATTTCAAATCTATTGAAGCTGTAAAAGAACAAGGAGGCACATTCGTAGTTGAGGGCAAAAGGCTTGAAGGTGAGGGATATGAAAGTGGATGTTACATCAGTCCTTCCATAGCTGAGGTAACAAACGACCTAGCGATAGTTCAACATGAGACCTTTGCACCACTTTTATACTTGATTAAATACTCTGGTGATTTATCAAACGCTATCGCTATTCAAAATGATGTTCCTCAAGGGCTATCTTCTGCAATTATGACTAATAACCTAAAAGAGGCTGAATTATTTTTAGCAGCTAGCGGATCAGATTGTGGAATAGCAAATGTAAATATAGGTACATCAGGAGCTGAAATTGGTGGAGCATTTGGTGGAGAGAAAGAAACAGGCGGCGGAAGAGAATCTGGATCAGATTCTTGGAAAGCTTATATGAGAAGACAAACAAATACTATTAACTATAGTGATGATGTTCCTTTGGCTCAAGGAATAGAATTTAATTTTTAAGAACTAAAATCTATGTAAAAAGGCTCTTCCGATCAAGAAGGGCCTTTTTTATTTAGTTTAAAACATATTCAATTTATTTATAATGTATGGCGCGGTTTGTGCACTATATATTTGTAACGCCCTTCATTCATTTAGCTATAAATAAGAACAGAAGAATGGTTGTATTAAAATTTGGTGGCTCCTCTGTGGGAAAGCCGGATAGAATAAAGAATATATACGCTATTGTCAAGCCTCGTATTGATAATGGAGAAAATCTCTGTATTGTCTGCTCTGCATTTAGTGGTGTTACCGATCAATTGATTAGCATGATAGAATCTGCTGCTGTAGGAAACGAAAAATATGAGGAGATAGTAAAAGAATGTAAGCAAAGACATTATGATGCAACTGAGGATCTTTTGGACGGAGAGGCAAGAGTCGATTTGCTTGCGCAAATAGATGTTCTTTTTTTCAAATTAGAAAATGTATTGAAAGGTGTATTTCTACTAAAAGAGGCATCCGACAGATCTTATGATTATGTGATGAGTTTTGGAGAAAGACTTAGTAATCTTTCAATCACACACTTCTTCAATGCAAATGATCTTCCTAGTGTGTTCTTAGATGCACGTAATATCATAAAAACAAATAGTGAATTTCGTTCTGCAAGAGTCTATAAAGAAGACACATACAGCAACATCCTTCAAATTGTAAACTCTCATCCAACAAAGACCAAGGTTATAACCGGTTTCATCGCCTCTGATACACAAGAAAGAACAACAACTTTAGGAAGAGGGGGATCCGATTATACAGCGGCTCTTTTTGCTGCAGCATTAGATGCAAAACAACTTGAAATCTGGACAGATGTAGACGGCGTTTTAACGACAAACCCTAATGTTGTTAACTCAGCATATCCTATCAAAGAAATGACTTATGTAGAGGCAATGGAAATGTCTCACTTTGGAGCTAAAGTTATATATCCACCAACGATACTTCCCGTAAATGATAAAGGAATTCCTACCTATATAAAAAACACCTTTAATCCTGAATATGAAGGAACACTCATTCATGATAAAGTAGACCTAAAAGCAAACGGCGCCATCAAAGGATTATCATCACAGTCCGAAATAGCTTTATTAACGCTTTCCGGAACGGGTATGCAGGGTGTCCCTGGTATTGCTTCAAGAATGTTTGGTAGTCTAGCTAGTAGTAATATTAATGTCATACTGATTACTCAAGCTTCATCTGAGCACTCGATTTGCGTTGCCGTAAATGAAGATAAAGCCGACATTGCAAGAGAGGTATTGAAAGGGGAGTTTGCAAAAGAAATTGAAAACACAGACATCGCTGATGTACAAGTAGAAAAAGAAATCTGCATCATCGCAGCTGTTGGAGAAGCAATGAAAGAACAACCTGGAATAGCTGGTAAACTCTTTTCATGTTTGGGTAGAAATGGAATCAATATTGAAGCCATCGCTCAAGGCTCTTCGGAATTAAATATTTCATTTGCTGTTAAAGAAATGGATGAGAAAAAGGCCTTGAATCTAATCCATGATACCTTTTTCAACAACGCCGTTAAAACACTTAACTTATTTATAGTTGGTACAGGATTAATCGGTGGAACATTGATACAACAATTAAAAGAGTTCAAGCAGAATATTCGGGAGTCAAAAGGGATTGACTTGAAGTTGATAGGAATTTCTAATAGTAGAAAAATGATACTTGATGAAAATGGTATCGATACAAATAGCTGGGAACAACTTTTGAATGATACAGTTACTGAAGCAGACCCAGAATTATTTGTAAAGAATATGATAGAATTAAATCTTGCAAATTCTATTTTTATAGACAATACAGCATCATCGAAAATTCCAGATTTTTACAAACAAATAATAAATCAAAGTATCTCGATTGCTACTCCAAATAAGGTTGCAAGTTCAGCTAGTACTGAATCTTACAATGAGCTAAAACAGCTTGCGAAAAAGAGAAATACTAGCTTCTTAAATGAGACAAATGTAGGAGCAGGTTTGCCTGTAATTTCTACAATTAAAAGTCTACGGAATAGTGGAGATAAGATTACAAGAATTGAAGCGGTTTTAAGTGGATCTCTTTCATACATTTTCAACAACTTCACAAGTGATTCTAGTTTTCATGATATTGTAAAAGAAGCACAAAATTTAGGTTATACAGAACCTGATCCAAGAGATGATTTAAGTGGTTCTGATGTTAAGAGAAAAATCACAATTCTTGCAAGAGAGTCTGGATATACAATCAATCAGAATGAAGTTGAATTGTCCCCTATCCTTCCTTCTGAATGTATGGAGGCTGCGACAGTAGATAAGTTTTTTGAAACCTTAATAAAAAATAAGGACTACTTTTCAAATATGATAAAGGAAGCGGAAAGTAAAAATCAACGACTTAGATACATTGCTTCTTTTGAAAACAATAAGGCAAAAATAGAATTGGCTTCTGTTGATAGCTTGAGTCCTTTTTATAATCTTTCCAATAGCGATAATATGATATCATTTAATACCAAGAGGTATGTCAATTCTCCTTTGGTTATCAGTGGGCCTGGAGCGGGAGCTAACGTAACGGCTGCAGGTGTTTTCTCTGAAATTATGCAAATTGCAAATGAAAGATTTTATTACTAACTCGTTGATTATCAGTTATTTATGAGTGATTTTGTAGGTTTAAAAGTTTTCGCTCCAGCTACCGTTGCCAATGTAGCTGTAGGTTATGACATACTTGGTTTTGCTATCAATGGTCCTGGTGATGAGATTAAGATCGGATATGGTAAAACCCCTGGGCTAAAGATTAGAGCAATACATGGCGCGCAAAACAGACTACCAAAAAGTATCGAGAAGAATACAGCTGGTGTTTCTGCACAAGCTTTGCTAGAGCATCTTGGTAAAACCGATATGGCCATCGAAATAGACATCTATAAAAAGATGCCTTTTGCGAGTGGAATGGGCTCGAGTGCTGCAAGTGCAGTTGCAGGTGCATTCGCTGTAAATGAATTTTTGGGTTGTCCTTTAAGCAAAAGAGAACTTCTTCCTTTTGTCCTTAAAGGTGAAGAAGCAGCTGACGGTGCATACCATGCAGATAATGTAGCTCCATCACTTTTGGGCGGCATCGTTTTGATTAGAAATAACAGAGAACATGACGTTATAAAATTACCTGTCCCACATGGGATTTATGCAGTAGTAATCCATCCAAATATTTCTGTGTTAACAGCAGATTCAAGAGACATATTATCTGATACTGTAAGCATGGATCAAATGATAGAACAATCAGGAAATTTAGCAGCCTTTGTAGCTGGACTTTATCGATCAGATTTAGAACTGATTAGAAGATCATTAAAGGATGTAATTATCGAACCACAAAGAGCAAAATTGATTCCTCACTTCTATGATTTAAAAGAAATTGCGTACAAAAATGAGGCCCTAGGCTTTTCAATAAGTGGAGCTGGACCGTCTCTTTTTGCCTTGTGCCAGAATAGCCTTATAGCAGAGAGTGTTGCTATAAATATTCACGCTCATTTAAAATCTAAGGGAGTCGAAAGCCAATACTATATTTCAGAAATTAATAAAGAAGGAGCCGTAAAATTATAGCGATGCAATTGTATAGCACAAATAACAAAGAAAACATAGTTGATCTAAAGCAAGCTGTTTTAAAATCTTTAGCGAGTGATAAGGGTTTATACATGCCAACAGATATTCCAAAATTAGACAAGGTGTTTATAAGTAACCTGAAAGATTTTAGTTTTCAGGAAATTGCTTTTGCTGTCTGTGCAAATCTTTTCAAGGATACAATTCCAGCAAATGATCTAATGGGAATTATAAATAGATCAATGACCTTTGCTGCTCCAGTTGTTCCTATCACAAATAGGATTTCAACCTTAGAGTTATTCCATGGCCCTAGTCTTGCTTTTAAAGATTTCGGAGCAAGATTCATGGCTCAACTTATGTCCTACTTTAACCGTGGTAATAATGATGACCTCACTATTTTAGTCGCAACAAGTGGAGATACCGGTGGAGCTGTTGCAGCTGGCTTCTATAACACACCAGGTATTAAAGTTATTATACTCTACCCTAGTGGCAAGGTTAGTAACATTCAAGAAAAGCAATTGACCACTTTAGGTAAAAATATTACTGCTTGTGAAATAGATGGTAACTTTGATGATTGTCAGAAAATAGTAAAAACCGCTTTTTTAGACAAAGAACTAAACGAGTCATATAATTTATCCTCTGCTAATTCTATTAATATTGCAAGGTTAATTCCACAATCGTTTTATTACTTTGAAGCCTACAAACAAAAGCTGTCAGACAAGCCTTTGGTTTTTTCTATTCCTAGTGGAAACTTTGGCAATCTTACTGCAGGTCTTTTAGCAAAACTTATGGGTTTACCCATTGAAAAATTTATTGCAGCTACTAATGTAAATAAGGTCGTTCCTGATTATTTAAATTCAGGAAAGTTTGAACCAATTTTATCTAAAGAAACAATTGCTAATGCTATGGATGTTGGTAACCCTTCAAACTTCACTAGGATGATGGAGCTTTACCCTACCCTTGATTCAATGAAAAAAGATATTGTTGGTTATTGGTTTGATGATCAGACTATTAAGAATAACATGAAAGAGGTTTATAAAAAATACAATTATATTCTTGATCCTCATGGTTCAATAGGATATCTAGCTTCAGAAGATTATTTAAAAAACAACGATCATGAGGTTATCTTTCTTGAAACAGCACATCCTTGTAAATTTTTAGATGATGTGGAGAATGCAATTGAGACTAAAATTGAACTTCCACCTTCTATAAAGGAAATTCTCAACAAAGAAAATCAAAGCTATTCACTCGATAAAAGCTTTGCTAGCTTCAAAACTTGGATGCTCTCATAAATACTTAATATATATGTTCCACGTGGAACATTAAGATTGTTTTAACCATACATGTTCCACGTGGAACATATCCATGTCCCGTATTTATTTATATTTGCTAGGATTGCATAAATAAAAACATACATGAAAAAAATATTCATCCTACTACTAGTATTCTCGGCAAACATTCTACTTGCACAAGAAAATACCAATCAAAACAAGTTTAAACAACTAAATCAAGATCTTCCAACACCTAATAGCTACAGATCAGCATCAGGAGCACCAGGTCATGAGTATTGGCAACAAAAAGCTGACTATATTATTGACTTAGAACTTGATGATGAAAAACAAACGATAACTGGTAAAGAAACAATTACATATCACAACAACTCACCCGACATCTTAAGGTATTTATGGGTTCAACTTGATCAGAATGTTCGTGCACTAGATTCAGACAGTCATAGTATTAGAACAAATACAGTTAATGATAAAATGAACATGCGTACACTTGGTACATTAACCCCTGATTTTGATGGTGGATTTAATATTGAGAAAATACAATCAACTGAGGGCAAAGAGCTTCCTTATACCATCAATAAAACAATGATGAGAATAGATATACCTCAGGCATTAATTCCGGGTGAATCATATTCTTTTAATATCGAATGGTGGTATAACATCAACAATAGAATGGAAATTGGCGGAAGATCTGGTTATGAACACTTTGAAGAAAATGATAACTACTTATATACGATTGCACAATTTTATCCTCGCATGTGCATGTACAATGATGTATATGGCTGGCAAAACAAACAATTTCTAGGAAGAGGAGAGTTTACATTGAGCTTTGGAGATTATAAGGTTAGCATAACAGTACCTGCAGATCATCTGGTTGCAAGTACGGGTATTTTACAAAATGAAAATGATGTACTTACTTCTGAACAAAGAAATAGATTAAAGAAAGCTGCAAAGGAATATGAGCAACCTGTGATTATCGCAACACAAGCAGAAGCTGAAAAAAGAGAAACAAAAAAATCTACAAAGAAAAATACTTGGGTTTTCCACGCAGAGAATGTAAGAGACTTTGCTTTTGCATCTTCTAGAAAATTTATCTGGGATGCTATGGCAGTAGAACAAGCAGATGGTACTCAGGTAATGGCTATGTCAATGTATCCTAAGGAAGGAAATCCACTCTGGGAAAAGTATTCTACAAAAGCAGTTGCTCATACATTAAAATGGTATTCACATTATACTTTCCCGTATCCTTATCCGGTGGCTTGGTCAATTAATGCAGCACGCATTGGTATGGAATATCCTATGATCTGTTTTAACTATGGAAGATGTGAAGAAGATGGTACCTATTCTAAAAGGACTAAGTATGGAATGATTTCAGTTATCATTCACGAAGTAGGACACAACTACTTTCCTATGATTGTAAACTCGGATGAAAGACAATGGACCTGGATGGACGAAGGCTTAACAACTTTTTTACAATACTTAACAGAAGTTCAATGGGAAAGAGATTATCCAAGTAGGAGAGGACCAGCTCAGAAAATTGTTCCATATATGGGAGGAGATAAATCTAAAATCTCACCCATCATGACCAACTCAGAATCGATACATCAGTTTGGAAACAATGCTTATGGTAAACCAGCAACTGCACTTAATATTTTAAGAGAAACTGTAATGGGAAGAGAGCTTTTTGATTTTGCATTCAAAGAATATTCAAATCGATGGATGTTTAAACATCCGACGCCAGCAGATTTTTTCAGAACAATGGAAGACGCATCAAGTGTAGATTTAGATTGGTTCTGGAGAGGATGGTTTTATACCAACGATCATGTTGATATCTCAATCGATGATGTCCAATACTTTAAAGTAAATTCGAAAAAACCAGATCCAAATGCTGGTGAAATTTCTGACAGAGAAAAAGGAATATCTTATATAAGAAACAAAGAAGAAATAAATAAGACCTATGATGAAGAAGATTCAACACTGAGAGACTTTTATTCAAGCTATGATCCTTTCAAGGAAAGTCAAATGGATAAAGAGGATTACGATGAATATATTGAATCCTTAAGTGACAAAGAAAAAGCGGTGCTTAATGATGACTTAAATTATTATCAAATCAACTTATCAAATAAAGGAGGTTTGGTGATGCCCGTTATTCTAGAATTTGAATATGCAGATGGATCAACGGAGGTGATTAGAATTCCAGCAGAGATATGGAAAATCGGAACAAGTACTAACGTATCGAAGGTATTCGCTAGAGAAAAAGAAGTCGTCTCAATAACACTTGATCCATTCTTAGAAACTGCAGATACTGATACAAGTAATAATTCATTCCCTCCTAAAGAAGATGAAAGTAAATTTGAATTGTTTGAAAGAAAACAACTTAATCAACAAAATGAAATGCAAAAGGCTGAGAAGAAAAAAGCAGAAAGACCATAAATATTATTCAACAAGATTCTTGTCAAGAAATTGACCTAGAATCTTGTTGAACTCTTTTGGATGTTCCATCATTGGAGCATGACCACACTTATCAATAAAGTGTAATTCAGAATTATCTAGAAGCTCATTAAATTTTTCTCCAACAAAGGGTGGGGTAACTCCGTCATCCTTTCCCCAGACAAGAAGTGTAGGTGCCTTTATATTGTGTAATTTATCGGCCAAGTTATGCCGCACAGCAGACTTTGCCGTTGCGACAATTCTGATTGCCTTCATTCTATCATTTACAGTTCTAAAAACTTCATCAACCATTTCTTTTGTAGCAATAGTTGGATCATAAAAAGTGGTCTCTACTTTTTCTTTTATGTATTCATAATTTCCTCTTTTTGGAAACGTGGAACCCATTGAGTTTTCAAACAATCCAGAGCTACCTGTCAAACATATCGATTCAACTTTATCAAAATTATCTAAAGCATATAGTTGAGCCAAATGTCCTCCTAAAGAATTACCAATCAAACTTACTTTTTCATATTCTTTTAAATTAATAAATTCACTAACGTATTGAAGTAAAGCGCCAATACCTACTTCTTTAACAGGCATCTCCAGAATAGGTAAGAAAGGAAAAACAATATTATACTTATCACCAAACTCATCAAATATTCCTTGAAAGTTACTCAACTGTCCTAATAAGCCATGAAGTAAAATTATATTATGCTTTCCTCCTCTTGTTTCATTATACTTAAACTTACCTTCTTCTATCATGAATTATTGATTGTTGTTTTAGAATGTGTAAAACTAATGACTCTACACAAGATAAATGAATGTATACCAAACATTACTGTAGATAACAATAAATGCATCGGTTGAGCTGCCTTTGGTACTGAAAAATAGGACATGACTATGCCAGATAATGCCTCTAAAAGCAAAATAGCACCTAATAAGTACATTGCTTTTGGGAACCTATCTCTCAATTTATAAATCAGATATCCATTTATAGCCAAAATAATAATAGCAAAACTTCTATGATACTCAAATACTGAACTTAGCTGTTCAATCCAATCTGATCTATGTACAACTGCTTTAGATATTACATCAATCTCCTGCCTTACTTGTGTACCAACATAAATTTGCGCAAGCGATAAAAAGAAACCTAGATACAAAATCAATCTTTCAAAACTAGAGATCAAAATTCTATCACCTCTTGAAAACGAAATGATCTTTACCAATAGATACACTATCAAAAGAGCAAGAAACATATGAATGGTAATTGTCCACGGGGTCAAATTACTAGCAACCACAATAGAGCCGAACCAACCTTGAATTCCAGTTAGTACTAACGTAAGAAAACTTAGAAAGAATAGACTCTTTTTCTGTTTGAAAAGAAAGAACGATAGGATTGTCATTAGTATAAGGAAATTACCTGCCATGAATCCTAATAGACGATTGATATATTCAATCCAAGTCTTGACGGGTACAAATGGTTCTTCCTCTCGTAGATGAGGATCAGAGTTTAGTTTCTCAGCAATATCTGAATAACCAACACTCGATAAAAGCTTTGAATATTTGTCAAGTTTTCTTAACCTCTTCTCTAAAAATATTTCTTTATAATCTTCGGGTAACTGTGAAATTTCTGTTGGTGGAATCCACTGTCCAAAACATTTTGGCCAATCTGGGCAGCCCATTCCTGAACCTGTCGTTCTAACAATAGATCCTGCAAGAATCACAAGGTAAATTGCAATAAGGGTAATCCACACCAATCCGTAAAATGTTTTTAATTTCATCTAGAACTTTTCATTGGTCGAAAGTAGACATTTTCATTTTATGCTTTCCACAATTTCGTTCCTCCTTATTAATTATAAATAATAATTTATTAAAAAACTATTATAATTAATAAGGCTGTTGAAAAGGTGAATACTCATATTTTATTCTTTACTAAGAATCTAATAACAGCTTATCAACATGTACTAACAAATTTTATATACAAGAAATTTAATTATGTTGATAAAACATTCAATTGTGGAAAATTATTACCTTGAAAATCTGCTAGTGGATAAATCAAGATATCTTGTTAGTAAAAAATACATTTTCAACGTTTTTGAATAAATAACAGTGTTTGATAGAAAACACTGTGTATAAAAAATAGTTTTCCACAATTTATAATTAGATATGAAGGCAGTTCTACAGAGAGTAAAGAGAGCAAGTGTAAGTATAGAGAACCAAATCTATTCAAGAATAGATAATGGAATACTGGTCCTGCTAGGTATTATGGAAGAAGACGATATCAGTGATATTGAGTGGTTGGCCAATAAAATCATGAATATGAGGATCTTTAGCGATAGTGAAGGTAAGATGAATTACTCATTAATGGATGTTGAGGGTAGTTTATTGGTAGTAAGTCAGTTTACACTTTACGGAAGCACTAAAAAGGGAAATAGGCCTAGTTTTATTAAAGCTGCAAAACCAGATACAGCAATTCCTCTTTATGATAAATTCATAGAATATTGTAAAGATTTTAGTGATATTAATATACAAACAGGAAGCTTTGGTGCCGATATGAAACTGGAGATATTAAATGATGGGCCGGTTACAATAATCATTGATTCAAAACTAAAAGAATGAATATAGATGAGTTGCAAAAATCAGTCGATGATTGGATTAAAAAATATGGAGTTAGATATTTTAATGAGTTGACTAACACTGTTATATTATCCGAAGAAGTAGGAGAATTTTCAAGATTGATAGCAAGAAAATATGGAGAACAGTCCTTTAAAAAAGATATTTCTGATGAGGAAATAAAAACCAAGATTTCAGATGAAATGGCTGATATAATTTTCGTAATTGTATGTTTGGCTAATCAAATGGATATCAGTTTAGAAGAAGCAATTGCGAAAAATTTGCAAAAGAAAACTAAAAGAGATCAGACAAGGCATATCCAAAACAAAAAATTAAATTGAGCTTGTCAGCAAAAAACAAAATACTAAGAAAACCAAGCTTTATTTTTTCTGTATTCTGGCTATTACTAAATCTATTTTTAGCAATTTTTGCCTACTTCATAATTCCCGATAAATCACAAAATGCGAATACACATATCCCTGAAATTGCATTAAAAGAACCTGGTTTTAGCTGTAATATTTTAACAAGAAATAATATTGAAAACCAAAAAGAGGATGATTTTCTGATAAGAAATTTTATAGGTTCCACAACTATAAAAACACATATTGCTATACAGTCATCAGAATTATTAGATGAAAACATGTTATCTATCACAAACATTTCTGGAACACAAAGTTTGATTCAATTAAAGAAAGGAGAAGTGCTAGAAAACATAATTAACAAAAGACGATTTTTATTTGGAACGGATAAATATGGTAGAGACATTTTTAGTCGAATAATTTTAGGCCTGAGAATATCATTTATAGTAGGTTTAATCTCTGTAAGTATTTCAATTGTTATTGGAATTCTACTTGGTTTGGTTGCTGGATATTTTGGAGGTATATGGGATAAAATAATTATGTTTTTGATCAATAGTTTATGGTCTATTCCAACTGTTCTACTTGTTTTCGCTATTGTTATTGGATTTGGAAGAAGTATTACAGTCATATTCATTGCAGTAGGACTGACAATGTGGATAGAGGTGGCTAGATTGGTAAGAGGAATGGTTTTACAAACAAAAGAACAAACCTATATCGCAGCTGCAGAATCACTTGGTTTATCAAATTTTTCAATTCTATTAAAACATATATTACCTAATATAATAGGACCGGTCACAGTACTAATTGCAGCAAACTTTGCCATTGCTATTCTAATTGAAGCAGGATTAAGCTATTTGGGCTTTGGTGTACAACCACCTACGCCATCTCTAGGTAATTTACTTAATGAGAATTATGGTTACGCTCTAAGTGGCAAATTGTACATGGCAATCATCCCAGCAATAGCTATTATGTTGCTCGTTTTATCATTTAATTTAGTTGGCAATGCATTAAGTAATATATTTGATGCAAAAGAGCACTAAATCTTGAACAGAGAATTACTCATATTAGAAAAACTGGAAAAGGATCTTAGTCTGAAGCAGCTTCAGATAAAGGCACTACTTACCATAACACAGGCTATTAATGACAATGTTCCTGCAGAAGGTTTGTTTAACATGTACAAGTCATTTCTTAGTTGGGAGATGGGAATAGAGTATATGGTCCTATTTGTAAAAAATAACAATACTCAGAAATGGGAAGCACCGACATCGATAAACGTCGAGCAGGATAATATAAAAATACTTATTCCACTTATTCTTCCATATAATAGATTGTATACAATCAAGGAAGACGATGCAAAAGAACTTCAAAAATTTGATGTTATAATTCCAGTATACCACAAAGAATCCTCAATTGCATATGCACTTATTGGTGGTATAAGAGATAAGGAAGACCTCTATAATAAAATTCAATTTATAACAACCATTACCAACATTATTGCCGTTGCTATAGAAAACAAACGTCTTTTTAAGCAACAAATAAATCAGGTAAAGTTGCAACGCGAAATGGAACTTGCTAGTGAAGTTCAACAAATGTTGATTCCAAGTGAAACTCCTAAAAGCAAACTTTTTGAAATGCATACTGTATATCTTCCTAACTTTAATGTAGGTGGAGATTATCTAGACTATGTAAAGTTGGATAAAAACAAATATGCTTTGTGTATTGCAGACATATCCGGTAAGGGTGTTGCCGCAGCCTTATTGATGGCAAACTTCCAAGCGATGTTACAAAGTTTGATTTATCAATTTAGAGATTTAGAAACTTTTGTTTTCGCACTAAATGAATCAGTATATAAAATTACCAGAAGTGATAAATTCATAACCTTCTTTATTGCTGAAATTGATTTTGAAGAAAAGCAAATGACTTATATAAATGCAGGACACTTTCCACCCATCTTATATCAAAATGAAGAGATAACAGAATTAAAATCAGGAACAACTGTCATTGGCGCATTTGACAAACTTCCATTTATAACTGAAGAAACTATAAAGCTGGAAAAAGATGCGACTTTATTTTGTTTTACAGATGGCCTAGTAGATTTGAAAGATGATCAGGGTAATTATTTTGGAGAAGACCGAATTACAGAATTTGTCAAAGACAACAGCAAAGATTCTCCGAAAATAATGAACGAAAAGCTTATGAAAGAGATTAATAAATTTAGAGGAACTCAAGAATTTGTAGATGATATTGCAATTTTAACAACAAAATTGAGTTAATGGCAAGAAAGGTAAAAAATAAGTTTGTCGCCATCTTAATGGCTGTGTTTGGAGGATGGTTTGGTTTGCATAGATTTTATCTCGGAGAAGTCGGGCCAGGTATTTTTTATATTATGCTTTTCATGTTTACTAGTGCCTTCAAATTACCTGTAACAGCTATTCTTGGAATTTTCGATGCATTTAAATTACTGATGATGTCACCAAGAAAATTTGATCGCTTATATAATTCTGGACATGAAGATGGCTTGCAAAGAAGAAGAAAGCAAGGACGAACTCAAAAAGACCTATACGAGGAAAGAAAAAGACAATCACGTCAGAAAGATGTCAAAAGGGTCAATCCATATAAGAACACAGGTATAAATAAGTATAAAGACTACGATATTGAAGGTGCTATTTTAGATTTTGAAAAAGGTCTCAAAATTGAACCAAACGATGTTTCACTACATTTTAACTTAGCATGTGGATATTCAATGCAAGAAGAAAAGGATAAATCTTTGTTTCATCTTGATAAAGCCATTCTAAACGGCTACAAAGACTTTGAGAAGATAAAGACCCACGATGATTTAGCATTCTTAAGAGTGCAGCCAGAATTCGAAAAATTTGAAGCAAATGAGTGGAGAATGGATGGCAAAATCAATGTGAAACAGGACAATTTATTACAAGATGATCTGTTATTATCACAACTAAACAAATTAGCAGAATTACGCAACAAAGGACTCTTATCAGAAGAAGAATTTAGTCGTGAAAAAAATAAATTGATGAGACGGTAAACCATTTGGTGGTTTTTATCGTCTATTAGATAAAGGAATACTTTGATAGCACTCAATATAATAACAAACGAACTGGTTCACTTGCATCCCGATGATACGGTTGATCAGGCACTTATTATAATGCAAATCAACTATGTTAAGCATCTTCCAGTTGTAAAAAACAATATTCTGATCGGCATTGCCTCCGAAGAAGAACTGCTTCGATCTGATGATGGTGTACCATTAAGCTCTTTAGAACTAAAAGATATTGGTATATATGCTAAAGCTGACGAACATATCTTTGAGATATTTTCAAAAATGGTTGAGCACAAGTTGACCTCTCTTCCTGTAGTAGATGACGATAAACAATATCTAGGTTTGATATCTCAAGATATTCTTATAAGGCATTACGCCAATAGCTTTTCAATAAGAGAGCCAGGTAGTCTCCTTGTTCTTGAAGTCAATAAGCGATCGTATACCTTATCGGAAATGGCAAGAATAGTGGAACTTGAAAATGCTTCTATTATCTGTAGCTTCATCTCTGAAATTCCAAACAATGCCAATGTCTTTGTTACTTTAAAAATCAATAGAAAAGATATTCAGTCAATTATAAAAGCATTTGACAGATATGACTATCAGATAAAAGCAACATACGCAGAGGAAGAAATAATGGACAACATTCGCGAACGCTATGATTCATTAATGTCTTACCTAAATGTGTAAAAAGCTAAATACATTTTGCTTTTTTTTTCTTACCACATTTTGCTTTGCCCAAGACTCTATTACAATCATTCAAATTAATTTTGAAGGAAACAAAAAAACCAAAGAGCGAGTCATACGAAATGAACTTGCAATTACTGAGGGTGATAGATTTTTAAAAAGTGATATTCCCAAGCTAATCAACGACAACGAAAATCGATTAAAAAGTTTTGGTCTTTTTAATACTGCGGAGATTATTACCCATGAAGAAGGAGAAGAAGAACTACGCTTAGATGTCAAGTTAGTTGAAAATTGGTATTTATATCCGTCTCCCATTTTTGAACTTGGCGATAGAAGTTTTAATGCATGGTGGAAAGAGCAAAATCATGAATTGGATAGAATTAATTATGGTGTACGAGGTAGACATTATAACCTTACGGGAAATAAGGATCCCATATTAGTAGTAGCACAGTTTGGATACACCAAAAAGTTTGAAGGAGAATATTCTTTTCCATACCTTTTTGAAAATAAGAATATAGGTTTTTCTGCTTCGATATATTTTGCAAGTAACAAGGAAATACCGTACAAAACATTGGACAATAAACCTCAGTTTTATATGCATGAAGATGAACGAGTCATGCTGCAGAGGTTTAGGACATCCTTTAATGTAAGAATGAGACCCAGCGTTCAGATTCACCATTCTTTTAGTGTTGAGTATCACAAAAATGCTGTTGATGATTTTGTATTAGAAGAATTAAATCCTAATTACTTTTTGCATGGAAAAAATTCACTTCAGTTTTTTATGCTCAATTATGATATTCAATACGATAGAAGAATCAACTACTTGATGCCGTACTCTGGTTACAGGTTGAGGTTCAATGTGAAGAAGGAAGGTCTAGGGGTTTTTAAAGAACAAAATGCTTTATTATCCCAAGCAATTTTTGAATTTTATATACCATTTATAAGTTCAAAAATAGATACAGAAACGGAAAGCACCTTTGGTTTTGGTTCAAAAATTTCTGGCAAAACCAATCTTATTAGAAGGCAACAAGCCTTTGCAAATAATACAGGATTGGGTTGGAGTGGGGACCTAGTCAGTGGATTTGATCTTTATGTGATGGATGGCTTAGACCATGTATTATTTACAAATCATATTAAAAAACAAATTTTAAACTTTGATTATGTTCTTGAGGCTGTACCTTTTTTACCAACACAATTTAAAAGTATAAATATTCAAGCGCACCTAAGATTCAATTTCGATTTTGCTTATATTAATGAACCAGTTTATACTGATACAAATACTTTGAACAACAGATGGATTTATGGCTTTGGGCCTGCCTTGGATATTATTATTTATAATAGTTATTTGTTTAGTTTTGAGTACAGCTTTAATGATTTAGGCGAAAGAGGATTATTTTTGGAAGCGAGCAATGCATTTTAATATGAAAGTAGCGATATACGGGAAAAAATATAAAGAAGAACACAAAGAGTATTTAGAAACCCTTTTAAGCAAGTTGGAAAGCATGGATTGCTTCATATTTATGTTTGAGGACTACGCTGCACAAACACAACGTGATTATAAAACATACAATAGTCACCAAGAACTAAAAGCAATTGATCCCGACTTGATGGTTACTTTAGGAGGTGACGGGACGATACTAGCAGTTACCAGTTTAATACGAGATATTAATCTTCCAATTCTAGGAATCAATTTGGGACGACTAGGATTTTTGGCTAGCACAGAAAAAAATAAAATCAATATTGCACTCGACGCTTGGATTTCAAAAAATTACAGAATTGAAGAAAGAACCATGATAAGTGTAAGCTCTAATATTCCAATATTTCAAAATAATAATGTTGCCTTAAACGATTTTACTCTCTTAAAGAGAGACACTTCTTCTATGATTAAAGTTCATGCTTATATCAATGATGAGTTTCTTAATTCATATTGGGCAGATGGGTTGATTGTTTCCACTCCAACAGGTTCGACAGGTTACTCTCTTAGTTGTGGTGGTCCGATAATTTTCCCGACCTCTGGTAATTTAGCCATCACTCCAGTTGCACCTCATAACTTGAATGTGAGACCGATTGTGGTTCCTGATGATTCGGTCATCAAGTTTAATATAGAAGGAAGATCTGAACACTTTTTGTGTACAATTGATTCACGTTTTGAAACAGTAACAGAGGAGCATGAAATTACTGTTCAACGATCAGAGTTGACGACAAAACTTCTTTTCTTGCCAGAGATAGAGTTTATGAACACCATAAGGCAAAAACTTTCTTGGGGATTTGATAAAAGAAATATCTAAATGAAAGCAAGGTTCTATCATAACGAAGAGGAATGGCTCATTGATTTAAGCAAGCCAATCGATATTTCAATTCCTTTGATAAGTGGGCAAGAAGGGCCTAATTGTTTCTATGCACCAAGGTTTAAAACCAGTCCAGTTGTTGCTGGAGATTTCATTGGGGACACCAAACAAGGTGGTGCTGTTAATTTTTTTAACATAGAAATAAACCCCCACGGAAACGGTACACACACTGAATGCGTAGGACATATTAGTAGCGAAGGACACAAACTGAAAGACTGTATGCAGCGTTATTTGTTTATGAGCAGTCTTATAAGTGTAAATCCGATTGAACTCGAAAATGGGGATAAGCTTATCACAAGAGAAAGCATTTCTTCACAAGTTGAGGAAATTGGATTTGCAGAAGCAATGGTTATTAGAACTAGACCTAATGAGGAAGAAAAGATGAGAAAAAATTATTCTGGCACAAATCCTGTTTATTTTGACCCAAAAGCAATAGCTTTTTTAGTTGAAAAAGGAGTAAATCACTTGCTGACAGATCTTCCTTCAGTAGATAGAGAAGAAGATGGAGGCAAATTGCTTTCGCACAGTTGTTTTTGGAATTATCCTGAGAAAATTTCTTTACATAGGACAATTACAGAGCTTATATTTGTACCAAATAGCATAAACGATGGGAAATATATCCTAAATATCATGGTAGGAGACTATGATTTGGATGTTAGTCCCAGTAAACCGATCCTTTACAACCCTTTATGAATTACAATTCATTAGAAAATATCAAAGAAAATTCTACTTTCTACCAGTTCATGGAGATTGAACAGGATTCTCATCATGAAAAAGTAAGGTTTTTCGAAAACAATAAGAGTAGTATCAAAAGCATGGATTTCGATTTTAGAATTTATGTTTGGTGTGACTACGCTCTTTCCGTTTTTGAAATTGGCAGATACCAAGAATTCATCAAACTTAGCGACGAACTTATTCCACTTGTAGTAGAAGAAAATGTTTATGAAGTAAGAGGAGTTTCAATTTATGAAGCGCTACTTTTTAGAAAAGGAGCTTCACTCTTTAATATCCACCAGTATAGAGAATCAGAATATGTGTTTTCTGAACTTTGTAAAATCGAGAAAGAACCCATCAATAAGAAAGCTTGGCGAAAAGCTAAGTATAGAATTCTAAAATCTTCTGTAAGGTTTATGGAAGCAATCAGTGTTTTGTTTTTTATTGCCACGGCGGTAATCATTGCAATAGAACTTTTTATAGTTGTCACTTTTTATCCTGAATATAGTGCTATGATGGAAAACGTAAGATTTGTTACTTTTGGGTTAGGCCTTCTTGCAATTTTTAGTACTGAACTTTATGTTAAACTAAAATCCAATAAAGATTATAATCAATTGATTAACAAAAAGCAATGAGGAATTTTCTAATATTTATTTTTTCATTTCAAGCGCTTTTTCTCTTAGGGCAAGTTGATACAAAACTTTGTACAAACCCTAAATTTGAAAAAACAATCGAGCGGTATATCTCTCATTCAGTTGATGTGATAGGTGTTGATGAGTTATACGAAACAAAGGAAAAATATGTCCTTCTCGATGCAAGAGAATTGACAGAGTTTGAGACAAGTCATATTCCTGGTTCTGTGTATTTTGGTTTTGATAACCCAGACCTCAATGCTCTTAATGCATTAGATAAAGATCAACCTATTGTAATGTATTGTTCGATTGGTTATAGAAGTGAAAAAATGGCAGAGCTTCTTGAAGATAAAGGATTTACAAATGTCAAAAATCTTTACGGAAGTATATTTGAGTGGGGCAATAAATCATATCCACTAGTAGATAGCAATGGAGAAGAGACCAATAAAATTCATACCTACAGTAAACTTTGGTCCAAGTGGGTTGAAAATTCAAGATTGGAAAAAGTATATTAATGTCCTACAGCGGAAGAACGAGGTATAAAACTAGAAGAGAGAAAAACCAAAGAGCCAAAAAGCGTGCAAGAGCTGTTTTTTTATTTGCCTGTATAGCCTTACTAGCTTTAGCTTTCAAGAATAGAGTCGCGATTAGAGATTACATTATCGCAACCATCAATTAGTATATTTCGCTTCCGCAAATGTGCATGCATCTATCAAGATTGCACATGCCTTTTCAATTTCTTCGTTGCTAATAATTAGTGGTGGCGCAAGTCTAAACGAACGATTATTAAATAAAAAATAATCTACAATTGCGCCTAATTCCATTGATTGAGATACAACATGCTTCAGGTATTTTCTTTTGGTTAATTCCACAGCCATCATTAGCCCAGAACTCCTTATTTCTTTGATGATCGGGTGTACCAATTTCTCACGAAAGAGTTTTTCTTTGGCCAATACATCATCTACAATTTTTAGCTCAGTTAATGCTTTAAGGTTTCCAAGACCAGCTGCACAACTTACAGGGTGTCCTCCAAAGGTAGTTATGTGACCAAGCATGGGTGATTTGGTAAAAGCCTGCATTAATTTTATGTCACAAACCATGGCGCCTATAGGCATACCGCCACCCATTGCTTTACCTAGACAAAGTATATCAGGTACTATTCCATATTTGCGGTAAGCGAATAAAAATCCTGTACGACCAAAACCAGTTTGTATCTCGTCCAACACAAGTAATGCTCCTACTTCATCACAACGTTGCCGAACCTTCTTGAGGTAATCATCTTGAGGTGGATGGACTCCAGCTTCTGCTTGTACAGGTTCCAAAATAACCGCTGCAGTTTTTTCTGTAATCTGTGAAAGTTCATCTGAATCATTAAAAGTGATATGCTTAATTCCAGGAATCAATGGAAGAAAAGCTTGGCTGTAATCGTGATCACTTCTTAGACTTTCTGCACCTTGTGTACTGCCGTGATAAGCGTTTCTGCAGGCAATAATTTCGTAACGTTCTTTCGCCCTTTTACTCATTTTCATAGCAGCCTCAATTACCTCCGTTCCTGTCATAAAGAAATATACAGAGTTGAGACTTTCGTCTAAATGTTCGATCAATAGCTTGGCAAAGGCAACTTGGGAATGCTGTATATGTTCTCCATAGACCATTGTGTGGAGGTGCTTATCAATCTGATTCTGAATAGCTTCAATAACGTATGGATGTCTGTGACCAAGAGAACTAACAGAAATCCCAGAATTTAGGTCAAAATACTTTTTACCCTTTGTATCATAGATATATATCCCTTCTGCACGGTCTATTTCAAGACCCAAAGACATATTGCTGGTCTGAGCAACATGGGATAAAAATAGCTGTCTTACTGATGGCATAAATTAAATTGAAATTCAAATGTAAATAACAATCACTCAAGAGGGCTCTATTAATTGACAATATCTTTAACTTTGTATCAAATTGAAATTATGTCAGATTCAGCGTGGGGCCAAATAGAGGAGTATATAAACGAGATAGAAAGCACGGAGTGCACTGATAAAGATGCTTTAGAGCAATATAGAATCAGGTTCTTAGGATCGAAGAATGTGCTTAAATCCTTGTTTGGGGAGATAAAGAACATCGAGAATGAAAGAAAAAAGGAATATGGTCAAAAAGTCAATGAACTTAAGGGTTTAGCTGAGGCTAAATTTACTGAGTTTCAGGTAGGCTTGCAAAGTTCTGAAAGAGAAGGCGCTAAAAGCTCTATGGATTTTAGTTTGCCAGCAGCTCCTTTTCCACAGGGATCGCGTCATCCAGTTTCGATAATCATGAATAGGATCATAGACATTTTTGAAAAAATTGGATTTGCCGTTGAGGAGGAAAGAGAAATTGAAGACGACTGGCATAATTTTACGGCGATGAACACTCCAGAGGATCATCCGGCAAGAGATATGCAAGACACCTTTTACCTAAAAAACAGTGTTACAAACCTTTTAAGGACTCACACTTCCTCTGTTCAATCAAGAGTAATTAAGAGTCAAAAGCCACCTATCAGAATCATTGCTCCAGGTCGAGTATATCGAAATGAAACCATCTCTGCAAGATCGCATTGTCAGTTTCACCAAGTGGAAGGATTGTTTATTGATAAGGATGTTTCTTTCGCAGATATGAAGCAGACACTTTTATATTTTGCAAGAGAAATGTATGGTCCTGATACCAAGATTAGACTGAGGCCAAGTTACTTTCCATTTACAGAACCAAGTGCTGAGATGGACGTATACTGGGGCTTAAAAGATGAAATCGATTATAGAATAACCAAAGGAACTGGTTGGCTAGAGATACTTGGCTGCGGTATGGTGGATCCCAACGTATTGATAAATTGTAACATAGACCCTGATGTATATACAGGCTTTGCTTTTGGTATGGGAATCGAGCGACAGGCCATGTTAAAGTACAATATAAGCGACATTAGATTGTTGTTTGAAAACGATACTCGTTTCTTAAAACAATTTAGCTCAGTTATATGAAGCCATCTATTCCAAAAGGTACTAGAGATTTTCTCCCTAGTGAAGTTTATAAGAGAGAGTATATTTTCAATACTATCAAAGAGGTCTTCCAGAACTTTGGTTATGTGCCGATAGAAACTCCGACCATGGAGAACTTGGAAACACTCACGGGTAAATATGGTGAAGAGGGAGATCGACTTTTGTTTAAGGTCCTAAATAATGGTGATTTTCTCGCTAAAGCAGATAAAGATGCCTTGGATGCAATGGATTCGAGAAAACTTACTTCTAGTATCTCTAAGCGTGGCTTGAGATATGACTTAACTGTTCCTTTTGCCCGGTATGTAGTTCAGCACCAAAATGATTTGCAACTACCATTTAAGAGATACCAGATTCAACCAGTCTGGAGGGCGGATAGACCTCAGAGAGGACGATATCATGAATTTTATCAATGCGATGTAGATGTAGTTGGTTCTGACTCTTTATTGTATGAAGCAGAGCTGGTTCAGATTTACGATGAAGTATTTAGAGAGTTGGGCCTAGAGGTCCAGATCCTTGTTAATAATCGGAAAGTACTTTATGGTTACGCTGAGGCTTTAGGTCTTGAAGATAAGTTTATGCCGATGACCATATGTCTCGACAAATTGGATAAAATAGGACCCGAAAAGGTTTTGGAAGAACTTGAGAAAGCAGACATTGAAAAAACTAAAGGCGAGCAATTATTAGAATTCATCACTGCTAAGAAACTTTCTGATCTTGAGGAAAAATTCCAAAATGCTCCGACTGGAATGAAGGGCTTAGAGGAATTAAAAACGTTTCACCAATATCTAGATATATCGGACACTCACAACGAAGTTAGTTTTGACCCTTCACTTGCACGAGGCTTAAATTATTATACTGGTTGCATCTTTGAGGTAAAAGCTAAAGGTATACAGATGGGAAGCATCGGTGGAGGAGGCAGGTACGATGATCTTACTAGTGTCTTTGGTTTGAAAAACATATCTGGCGTAGGTGTTTCTTTCGGCTTTGCTAGAATATATGATGTGATGGAAGAAATGAATCTTTTTCCGGAGAATATAGGCAATAGAACCAAAGTCTTGATAGCCAGCTTTAGCGAAGATTCTCTCAAGCATTCTTTTGAACTGGGCACAGCTCTCAGAAAATCGGGTATCAGCTGTGACATTTATCCATCTGCAGCAAAAATGAAAAAACAGCTAAACTATGCTGATAAGAAGTCAATTCCATTCGCAATCATAATTGGTGATGACGAAATAAGCTCAGGCAAATGGCAATTAAAGAATATGGAGACGGGCGAGCAGATGAAGTTGGATACAGCTGAGCTAATTAGCTACCTAAATTCTTAGGGTTGTAGGTAACTCTTCCCCTCCAGAGGCGGGCGAGCCTTATTTTAATATTGATTGATGATCAAATTATAATCTTTCCTCCATCGCCTCGTTTTTCTATCATCGTCTGGAGCGGAAATGACCAATACGAATAGCGCATTTGATACTAAACTACTGCTATGTTCCGCAGAAACTGCTGTTATTAAAAACAAACCATCTCGTCTAGCACTTCCCGTCTACCGCTTCTCTCTTAAAAACCCTTTTCTCAAGTGTTAAAATTTTGACCAATCCTCGAGAGAAACACCCCTCATTTTTTCTTAACAAAATTTTATTTGGCATTTAAAGAAACACTGGCCCAACGCCAACGTTATTATGGTCAGTTTTCTTTGATAGAAGACATATACTTGGCGGTTTGCTAACTATAAAAATGGGGAAATCCTCGAGAGAATTGTCGTCTACTTGGCATAGTTCTTGGAGCAATCATATTATAAATAGTTTTAATATGATTCTATTTGGATAAAAAACATTTAGAAGTATATTTGCAAACCAATATTTATATATTATAAAAGAACGATATATATAGTCCGTTGAAAAACAGATGCTTATGTATCGTTTCTCTTGTTTTATCTAAAGAAAACCGATTAAAATGTGTAATTCCATGATTCAACAATACTTTGTTGCGAGGTTTCTCGTAATAGGTGCTTTTATGCTTGTTTTAAACCAATCTAGTTATGCTCACAGAGCAATTAACTCAGATATGGACGTGGCTACCTATTCTAATAAAGTTACCAAATCTGAAGCTTCTTACAGATTGAGTCAATTAAACTCAGTAATAGAAATAACGGTAACTGATGAGGTTCAAGAAAGAATCCAACAATATACTTATGCCTATAGAAGCTCAGCAGAAAAACTGCTAGGCCGTTCTAATGTCTACTTTCCAATGTTTGAGCAAGAGATCATGAGAAGAGGTATGCCTGATGATCTGAAATATCTGGCAATCATAGAATCAATGCTTAATCCAAATGCAACATCAAAATCTGGTGCAGCAGGATTGTGGCAATTTATGAAAGGGACAGGAAAAATGGTAGGGCTAGAAGTAAACTCTGTTGTAGATCAAAGAAGAAGCGTCGAACTTTCTACTCAAGGGGCACTTGATTATTTACAATCACTACATGATAGATTTGGAGATTGGAATCTTGCGATATCTGCATATAACTGTGGGCCAGGAAATGTTGCAAAAGCAATTAGAAAATCTGGGAGCAAAGATTATTGGAAATTGAGAAAATATCTTCCAAAAGAAACTCAAAAGTATCTACCAAGATTTATTGCAGCTATGTATCTGACAAACTTTTATGAAAATCATGGACTTACTCCAAATGATGTAGATACAGATTTGACTAACATACTAACGGTAAGTGTAAATCAGTCAATTAAGTTTACAAAACTAGCTAAAGAACTTGGTTTAGAAAATGATAAAATTTTAAGACAACTTAATCCAGAATATTTATCTGGATATGTGCCAGGAAAATCACAATACACAATTCGTATTCCATCTAGAACCAGTGATAAATATTTCAAAATTTATGAACCGGGAAGATATTCTAAGATAATGGAGGAAAGAGCGGAGCTACAAAGAATGAGAATTCTAGAATTGAAAAAGCAAAAAGAAGCTGAACTTTTGAGTATGAAACGAGACAGTGTTACTACGCTACAAAGTATAGTATCATTGATTCTAAGCCCACTTCAATCACAAGAAACAGCTAAAAAATATAGGATACCTACGAGAATGAGATCTCGATTAAGTTATCTAAGAGTATAAAGCAAAAAGGGAGTGATGCAATCATCACTCCCAATGCTAAACTATACACTATTCCAATCTAACTAATCTCAATCGTTTTTGATTCTGGTTTTTGTATCTCTACCTTTGGTAGACAGATAGATAATATTCCATCTTCATAACTTGCATCAATTTTTGATACATTTACTCCTTCTGGTAAGAAGAAACTTCTTTCAAAAGAAATGAATGAATACTCTCTTCTTCTGAATTTTCTTTCTTCCTCATTTTCTTTCTTCTCTTCTTTTTTAAAAACAGAAATTTTTAAATTGTTGTCTTCAAGCGAGATATTAAAATCTTCTTTCTTAAGGCCTGGCGCCGCCAATTCAATTTCATAATTTTTTGAGTGCTCAATTATATTTACTCTTGGATGAGTAGCAATGACATCACTCCCTACAAAGTCACCAATTGTAGAATTAAAAAAACCATCTAAGAATTGGTTCAATGACGTGTTCGGATTAAATTTTGATAAATTCATTTTAATGATTTTTTGAATTACTTAATGTTTATTGTTCGTGGTTTTGCTTCTTCACTTTTAGGAATCACTATACTAAGAATACCTGCATCTAAGTTTGCAGAAATATTTTCTGAGTCAATGTTCTTTGGTAATGTGAAACTTCGATCAATTTCGCTTGTACGATACTCCTTTCTAAAAAACTTTCTTTTTTCAGATTTAGCTGGAGAACTTACATGTAAAGTGTTATCCTCAATCTTCATTGTGAAATCAGATTTGTGATAACCGGGAGCAAGAATTTCTAGAGTCCAGTCATTTTCGTTTTCTAAAATGTTTGTAAGACCTTTTCTTGCTGATAGGTTGCTTCCTTTTTTGTTGGATGCTTGGTTCGGGTTTGTTAATAGCTGATATAACATAAATCAATTTTTTTAATGGTTAAAACTGATTCATTTAGGTCAATAGCTATACCAATCCAAAAAAGTGGAAATATTTGCAGAAGCGTGAAGAAAAATACGCCAAAATGACGCAAAGTAGTTTTTTATATGTCAGAATGGCTTAATTACTAAGTATAATTCTTTTGAATGAGCTATTATTTTTACCGATTATTTCGATAAAATAGATACCTGATTCTTTATTAGCAATTTCAAAACTAAGTTGATTTGTAGATTGTAACAAATTTCCAGACGCATCATATACATTTATCAATTCGATTTGTTGCTGATTAGAAACCACATTTACTTCTCCTGAGCTAGGATTTGGAAAAATGGTAAATTGACTATAAGTTTCATCAACTCCACTAACTTCATTGGCCAACAAACCACTTCTTGGACCTTCTAACATTGCTCTCATCAAAGCAACTTGTTCTATAGTGAAGCTGTTTTGGCAACTTTCAACACTATAGTCCATGTAGTTTTCGATCATATCTGGCATATCATCATTTTCACAAGAGTCTTTATCGTGAAAATCTGAGCATCCATTAACATCAGTTGTCGCTTGTGAATCACTTCCAGCTGAAGGAGTATCAGATATTCCATCATCCATTGTACAATCACCATCACCCCAGATATGTCTAAGCCCAAGATAGTGCCCAACTTCATGCACACAGGTACGACCTTGATCATTAATTCCAGCAAGTGTTCCATTAAATGGATTGTTGCGGCCAACAACTTGGAAATGTAAGACAACACCATCCTTTTTTTCTAACTCATCAGGGAAAACGTCTGCTGGCCAGTTTGGAGCTTCCATAGGCGGGTAAGCAAAGCCAAGAATATAAGGAAAGGGGTCTCCACCTCCTATACCTTCCAAACCATAATTTGCAATCCATATATTTAGATATCGTTCTGTATCCCAGGCATTTTTTCCTCCGCTTTCCTCACTTTTCACAGCCTCAATATCAACATTCTCAAAAATTGCAGCAAGACAATCTGCAACCACAGGGTCTGTAAAATCAGTTCCGCATTCAGCAGCTGCCTCTAAAAGTTCTGCTATTGAAATATCTATAAAAGTGGATTTATTTGTAAATGTTCTTGTTATACCTGAACTAGGATTGCCATCGGGATCTTCTCCAGCAAGAAAAAATTCAATTTCTGCATCAGCTACTACTGATAAAAATGTATCTCTAGTTTCGGAAGCATTTACATTTATTCTTCTAAAGTCCTCATTGAGAATATTAATTTGACTTCTTATTAAGTCATCGCTTATATTTTGATCATCATTATTGTAGACAACATGAAAAACTATGGGTATTCTTAATACAGCAGCACGACTAGATGTTTTAGTTTTTGCTTCCGCAAATGTCTGTTTAATAACTTCTGAAACTCCTGGATATTTATATTCTAATTGATTCTTTAAGAGAGCATCTCCGCAATTCTGAATCGATTGACCTGAAAGTTGGAAACTAACTAGGAGGATAAATGCTACTATTAGACTTCTCATTTATAATGATTTAGATCTAAAGATAAGTTGTGATAGCTCTTTATCCTAAACTAATTAGTTAACATTACACATAAGTATATAAAACCTGTATAAAGCGAGAAAAATTTGAAAAGGAAAGTATTAGGTATAATTTGTTTTTACCGCAGTAAAAAAGGCGAACAAATAAATTTGTCCGCCTTTAAATATGGTTGTTATAGTCGCCATCATTTTGGCGGAATTTATTCTTATTGACAAGGCCCAATAAAAGCCTCAAATTCAGCTCCAACTTTTACTTCAAATCCAATATCAAAATCTATATCTGTTCCTGCAGAAAAATCAATTTCTGCACCAGCGTGAATAATACTTACTGCTGATATATTATCGACTGCATTTATAAATTCTGTATCACCGTTATGAAAATTTTCATTAATAGCAAGATTGATATCACAAGGATCACCAACTTCTATAAGGTAGTCTTCGGTTTCACCATAATTAAAACCAGAACCGCATCCATCAGTAGCAGTTAGAGGACTGCTTCCGTATCTGCATATAACTCTCATTAATTTTTCACCCATAATAGCGTCTGTAGGAATCGTTATGTCCAATGTCTCGGTTGTTGCTTCTTGAACATGACCGATGTCATAAAATTCATTTGCATCAAGAAAATCACCGTCAAGATTCCAATCTATATATGCTGCAAAATATTGTGCGTAATTTGGGTTTGGCATGACAGATAGGGTGTATGTGCTTCCCGGCTCAACATTGGTTTTTACGTTTGTACAATCACTATAATTTTGCCCGTCCAGCGCACAACCATTATTAATATTTACGATTGTATTAAATTCTACATTTTCAATGTAATCACCTGAATTACAACAACTATTGTCATATTCTACTTCACAGTAATCAGGAAACGGAGGAGCGTTCAATCCAAAGTTTTCATCTGATATATCGTAAAAAATATTGTTTGCACACATCACTCTCACTCTTGCAAATGAGCTCATCAAACTCGGAACAACAATAGTATGCGCTCCGTCATTACTGACATTTGTTGCCAAGCTTGTAGGATATGTATATCCACCATCCGTAGACAACATGATATCCACATTGGCACAACTAATAGGCGCATTATTTGTATTTGCTACATTCCAAGTAACAGTTTTGGACTGTCCGGTATTCCACTGTACTCCTGTATTGGGTGCAGTAATTTTAAAAGGACCACTTGTGCCATGCACCGTAATAAGACAATCATCTTCTGTAGTCAAACCGTTACCAGGTGCATTGTCTCTGACTGTAACTCTAAAGTTTAAGTCTCTACCAAGAGAAGGCAATACTTCCCAATCAGAATCTTCTCCTGATATTACAGTTGGTAGCGAGGGAAAAAATCTTTGATCTTCAGTTGATGGATCCAAACTTCTAAACATTGGGCCATCATCATTTGTTGGATCTGGTGGTTGATTTTCAGTTCCATTATTATCCATTTGTTCCCAAGCATAAGTTAGGTTGTCTCCATCAGGATCAGAAGCATCAGCAGTCAGAACAAATGGAGTAGATTTTGGAATGGTATAATTACTACCTGCAGAAACAGTAGGAATATTATTTCCTAAATCTGTAACAGTAGGGCAGGAATCGCCATTTCCATTGGTGGTATAATCTTTTATTTCCTCAATTGAGATTGCATGGAAGTATGTATCAGAATTACTCTGAATGTTTGGTGGACAAATACCTGCATAAGCCATAATAGTAGAACCACTACCTGGTTCCATTGCAGTACTCGGATTTCTATTACAAGAACTTTGTGTGTTGTATTGTGTATGATTAGCACCAAATTGATGACCCATCTCATGGCAAACATAATCTACATCAAAGAAATCTCCCATCGGGTTTGCAATTGCAGAAACTGCTTTTGCTTTGTTAGATGCACATGGTCCATATAGATAGGCTAGGCCTGCTCCAGAAGTACCAAATAAGTGTCCAATATCGTAATTAGAACTACCAATTACTGTGTTTATTAAAACACTATTTTCTTCTATCATTAAACTCGCAACCCCATTGGTGAAGGGATCTAGTAAGCCGTTTAAGAAAATAAGATCATCATTGTCTGCAACCAATGTCATTGTAATCGAAAAATCTCTTTCATAGATCCCAACAACTCTCGTTATTGTAGTATTGATTGCTGCTATTGCGTCAGCCTCAGATCCTCCATGGTAATCAGCATATTCACCAGTGCATGAAACAGCAAGTTTATAATCTCTTAAGTCATTGTCGCCTTGTAAAAACCTAGAAGCAGTGCTTGGTTTATAATTTTGAGGAACATGTACTTTTTCATCAAATGCACATACAAATTTTTCTTGATCATCACTTACGTAAATGTCTTTCTTAAAGTAGCATTGATATGTCTTAATATCTGATTTTATAGGATCAATCTTAATAGTTCCATAAGTACTTGAAAGAATTTGAAAGTGATATCCTTTTGGTGAGTAATCAAATCTTAGATAACAATCTTTCTCGTCTACACCGTAACCAGCGAATGATTTAATATTTGGAAACTTGCTTTGCAACTTTGGATGCATAACAGAAGCTTCTTCAATATAAAATCGAATTGATTTTCCGTTAGGGGTGGGAATAGAAATAATTGGTAGATTTTCTTTTTCCATTAAATCAGATCTTTTAGGAGCCGTCTCCAATAGAGTCTGCATGGCCAGTTCATTAATTTTCATTAATGAATAAATTTGTGGATAAACTTTACTTGTTTCTATACTACTTCTTATATCTTTTTGGTTTTGACTTTCAATCTTTTCCCAGATTTCAGTTTGACCAACTAGATTCAATGAGTAGAATAAAACGAAGCAAGTTAATACTGCATTCATTCTCATTATCTCAGGTTTATTTTTTGGGGTGTTGAAAAACCGTCAGAGAGAATTTAACTAACATTCAATATGACAAAAGCAAGGTTTGAGAGAAAGCTTATGTCATAATAATTTGGAAATTAGCCGACAAATAACAAATTTGAGCTTAGTAACTCCAATTAAAAACGATTTATGAAGTATACACTGATTTCATTCTTGCTATTTGCTTGGTCTTGTAAGGGTATACAAGCACAAAACTTAATGTCTGAAAACATTAAAACTTTATTAGAAGAGTTTGCAATAATCTTGCCGACTTTGGACAACAAAGCCTTGTTAACAAAGGAGTTAACAACTAGAGAGCCGGGAGGACTTGTAAAATTTGCGGAAGCGATAAACACAAAAATCAATGTAAATAACAATGGTGTTTGGGATACTTCAAGAAATTCTGAAGATATATGGAGACTCAAACTTAAATCTAATGGCGCCCTCTCGATTAATTTAGGCTTCGAAAAATTTCATCTGCCTGACGGGACTAAGTTATTTATTTATAATGAGGAGCAGAGTTATAGCATAGGGCCCTTTACAGAAGATGATAATGAAAGCCATGGCCAATTATGGACACCCATCATAAAAGATGATATCCTCATTATTGAATTAAGAATCCCTAAATCGAAGAAAGACGAATTGGTTTTAGAATTAACAAAAGTTAACCACGACTTTTTGGGTTTTGGACGAAGTTTTTCTGGCAGCTGTAATTTGGATGTAATATGTGGTGAAAATGATGGTTTTGAATTGGTTGATAATTATCGGGATATTATCAAATCTGTTGGTGCATATCATATCAATGGTACTGAAACATGTAGTGGTGTATTGTTAAATAATGCAAGAGAAGATAAAACGCCATATTTTCTTACGGCAGACCATTGTGGAATTAGTCAAAACAATTCGGCTAGTGTTGTTGCATATTGGAATTATGAAAACTCTGTATGTAGACAACCCAATAGTCTCGAAAGTGGAATGAACGGCGATGGTAATTTATCTCAATTTAATACAGGAGCTATTTATAGAGCAGGTTCAGGGTCATCCGATTTTAATCTGATAGAATTTGATGATCCAATTAGAGCTGAATATAATCCGTATTTTGCTGGATGGAAAAATGACTTTGAATCTACTCCAATCGTGATTGGAATTCATCACCCTGGCGTTGAAGAAAAGCGGATTAGTTTTGAGTTTGACGAAGTTGTAAACTCTAATAATAATTTTATCGATGTCAACGATTGGGATATTGGTACTACAGAAGGAGGTTCTTCTGGATCGCCTATTTTTAATGAAAACAAACAAGTAATTGGTCAACTGCGAGGTGGACTTGCTGCATGCAGTAATGATCTTTCAGATAACTATGGAAGTATAAATGCTTCTTGGTTGGGAGATGGTACTATGGGAGGGTCACTAAAGCCATGGTTAGATCCCGATGATACGGGAATAACAGAAATGGATGGTTATAATGGTGCCTTTGGTTTGGCGCTAGCGGAAAACAATTTTAAAATTTGTACACGAGATATCAACGAATTGCTTATCACATTTGACGTAGAATCAAGCTTTACAGATTTTGTAAATATTGATGTTCAAAGTCTTCCGCCAGGAATCACGATTGGTTCATTAAATCAAAACCTTACACCTGGCGAGAGTAGTGAACTTGTCATTCAAAATTTAAATTCTCTTTCATCGGGCCAATATGAAATTTTATTAGTTTCAACAGATGGAGAAAACTCTGGTGAAAATATTATTACATTAATGGCCAGTGACGATAATCCAGAACAAGTTGTTATTGTGAGTCCAATTAATCAGATTGAAGATGCACAAGTAGCCCAAGAGTTTTTCTGGGAGGCAATCCCCGACGCAGTTACTTACGATTTGGAAATTAGTTATGATGAAAATTTTACAAATATTTTCACTTCCGTAAATGAGATTCTAGACAATAAATTTCTTGTTTCAGATTTAGAAAACCTTACACAGTTTTACTGGAGAGTTAGAGCATCAAATTATTGCGGAGCGGGTGATTGGTCAGAAACTTTTTCATTTCTAACTGCACAAAGCTATTGTGTGATTTTATCATCTAAAGATGTTCCTATTCCAATTTCTCCAGATGGAACTTCACAGAACATTTCTTCAATTTTTGTAGACTATCCTATTTTAATTGATAATGTAAAGATCCCAAATATTAAAATTGAACATACCTATCTAGAGGATTTGATAATTACTTTAGCGAATCCAGAAAATGATGAAGAGGTTCAAATCATCTCTACAATATGTGGCTTAAATGAAAATATAGATGCAGGATTTGGAGATGATGGATTTGAAGGAATTCCCTGCCCACCTATCGATGGAAATATATATCAGCCAAATACGCCTTTTAGAAACCTAATTGGAATAAATGCCCAAGGTAAATGGGATTTAAATGTGTTTGATACATTCAATGAAGATGGAGGCGAAATTTCCTCTTGGAATATGGAACTGTGCTTTTCAAAAACAGAAGAACCAGCTATTATTCCGCTAGATGGAGAGGTAATAAATATTTGCCTTGAGCAAGAAAATAGGCTTAGTTTCTATTACAATTTAGAAGGATCGATAGCAGACTTTATAACACTTGAAACAGCAAGTGGAGATCAGGTTCTTTTTGAATATCAAGGAACACTTCCTTTGACAAAAAATGGTGAATTAGTGTTGATAGTTGAAGGTGTGAACCCATTGGTTGAGGGCTTAAATGAGCTTTATGTAAGCCTTGGTCCTGACCTAGAAACAATTGTCAATGTTAATGCAAGCTTTGGCCCTGAGATAAGCTCCATAAGTGGAATAACCAATGGTGAGACGCTAGCTTCATTAGAAACCATCTTATGGACTGGGGAAAATACAGAAGCTTATACCATATACATAGCTACAGATGCTGAATTTTCTGATATTGTTTCGACCATTGAAGTTGATGGAAATATCAATTCGATTGAAGGACCTGAGCTGGAAGATGGAGAATACTTCTTAGTTATTGAAGCATCAGGTAATTGTGGGACAATTTCTTCAGAATTATACAATTTTATGATCGATGAATCAGTTTCAATAGCAGAATCGAATTTACCAACTTTGTTGATCCGTCAAAATGTGTCTAATAACGACATAATTTTAGCAGGAAACAGCGCTCGAAAAGAGTATCAAATCAATATAATTTCGGTTTCTGGTCATAAACTCCCTACGCAAGATCTCCGTGAAGAATCCCTTCGCGTGGATGTCAGCGCACTAGTTCCTGGAGTCTATTTTATTCAAATAAAGTCAGGGATAGATACTGCTATTAGAAAAATAGTGATCTACTAACCGTATATGGAAAAGAAACTGCTACTTCTACTTTTGTACATAACCGTACTCCTTTTGATCAAAAATGAAAATTTGATGAAAGTCCAAGAGAACCGTGGATTTTACATTGATATCATTGACTCACATCAAGAGGAACTTTTAGAATCTACCTATTGTGTTAGAGAGGGGGATTCCTCCTTGGTTCTAATACCACCATTCTCTTAAGTCTATTTTGGTTTATAACCTTGCCTTCATCAACTGGAAGGAGCGGATTGATTCGAAAGAATCCACCATTAAAGAAATACTAAATGATATGCTAAATCAAGCCATGGTTGCATGTGTATGTGAGTGAACATAGCTTTCAGTTTATGATTAAATAAATCCCTCTAACTATGTTTCTAACTCATCCTTGGTATGTGTGGCGACTGTCTTGAGGAAACTTTCTTAAGCCTTCAAATCAAAATGAGACAGTTTCTTAAACGACTGTATTCTTTCATTGATCTCAAAATCAGACAACTTTTTGATTCTCTCTATACTAAAATCTTCAACGCAGAATGATGCCATAGCAGAACCATGTATGATGGCTCTTTTCATATTTTCAAAAGAAGCGTCTTGTGTTTTTGCAATGTAACCTAAGAAACCACCAGCAAAACAATCACCGGCTCCAGTAGGATCTTTTACTTCAGCTAGAGGAAGTGCAGGTGCAAAAAATGTTTGACCTTCTCCAAAAAGTAGAGCGCCGTGTTCTCCTTTTTTGATAATTAAATATTTTGGCCCCATTGTCAAAATAACCTCTGCTGCTTTTACAAGAGAATATTCTCCAGAGAGCTGTCTTGCTTCTTCATCATTGATTGTGAGAACGTCTACTCTTTTAATAACAGCTTTAAGAGCATCTAATGCAATGTCCATCCAGAAATTCATAGTGTCGAGAACTATCAATTCTGTTCCTTGATCCAATTGATCAAGTACCTTGCTTTGAACTTCCGGAGTTAAGTTTCCTAGTAGGATATATTTGCTGTCTTTGAAATGCGGAGGAAGTACTGGGTCAAAATCTGCTAATACATTTAATTCGGTAGCTAGGGTATCTCTACCATTCATATTATCATGATATTTCCCAGCCCAGAAAAAAGATTTTTCATCTTCTTTGATTTCAATTCCATCTGTATCAACCCCTCTTTCTTCAAGAGCATTCAACTCTTCTTTTGGCCAATCTCCTCCAATAATTGAAACTAGGTTTATTGGTCCTGTGAAGTAAGATCCAGCAATTGCGCTGTACAAACCTGCACCTCCAATTACTTTTTCAGCTCTTCCAAAAGGAGTAGTTATATCATCAAAGGCAACAGTTCCTACAGTAAGCATTTCCATGTTTTATATTTTGCTGCAAAGATAGATTTATATGTATATAAATTGGATATAGGTGATTTTTTTTCCTTTAGCTAGGTGCAACCGTTCATAATGTGTTTTGATGGATAAAGCAGCTGATACCTCCTGCTTGTATATATCATTTTCATCAACTAACACCTTAATATCGGGTCTTGCCTGAAGTGTTTCCTGTGTAAATTCATACAGGCTGATGGCATCGGTCTTTAGTTGAATAATTGCATTCTCTGAAACAATTTCTTTGTATTTGTCTAGAAATTTATTTGCCGTAAGGCGACGACTTTCTTTGCCTTCAAAAGGGTCTGGAAAAGTGATCCATATCTCTGAAATTTCATTTTCTCCAAAAAATAGATCTAACTGTTCGATACGGGTGCGTAAGAAGGCAATATTTTGTAGATTTTGCTCTAGTGCATTGGTAGCACCACGCCATAAGCGTGCTCCTTTGATATCAACGCCGATAAAGTTCTTGTCTGGGTATAGATCAGCCAAACCAAGGCAATATTCACCCCTCCCGCAAGCCAATTCAAGGACAATTGGCTTGTTATTTTTAAAATGTAATTCATTCCATTTGCCCTTTAGGTCGATTTCTTTGTCAAAAGCCCCGATTAACTTTGGATTAGTTGGATCAAAGTTTTGAAATACGTTTGAGAATGTACGCATTTCGGCAAATTTCATTAGTTTATTAAGTCTCGCCATTATAAAAACTACCAATAAGTACCGCAAGATACAGTTAAGACGAGTAAGGATTGTATTTTTGGTGCTTGAAATAATCCATATTATATTATTACGTTATGGATTGAAATACTGAACAATGAAAAGATACATACTTATACTTTGTGCAATTATGATTTCTGTAACTGGCTTCTCACAGGAATTGAAAATTGGTGTTAGAACTGGTTTGACTTTTTATAAGTTACTAGGTGAGTTAGAAACCAATGAAACACAAGATTTTTCTTCAGGATTTTTATTTGCTATAACTGGGCAGTATAACTTATCAGAGAGTTTTGGTTTGAGAACAGAATTATCATATGTTCAGAAAAGTAGCGAACAGGTTTACACAGATAGATTTCTTACTGTTATAAGAAATGGTGCAAATAGAATACCACTTTATGGTGGGGGCACATACACGTTAAAAAAGACCTTTAATGTTTTTGCCATTCCTATTCATGCCGTATTTAAACCAACTAGGAAATTTGAAGTTTTTGGTGGTATCGATATTGATTTTATCGCAGGAGTTGCTGGTCAGGGAAACCAATCATTTAGAAATAATGAATTTGAAGATGAAATATTCTTTAATCAGACATTCAATTATAATTATGGTAGTAATGTAGTAAGTGAATTTCAAGCGGCCCCAGCAGAATTTGATTTGATAATTGACTACGATGCAAACCAAGATGGCATTGTCGAACAAATTACAATTCCAAGAACAATATCGGCATATTACTACTTTGACTATGATGCCGACGAAAAATTTAAAGCCTTTAGGTCTTTTGATGTTGCCTTGTCAGCAGGAGCATCTTACTATATCAATCAAGGTTTGTACATAAGAGGAGTTTTTAATTATGGATTGAGGGATTCAAGTAATGAAGATTTTGATTATTCGTTGCAAGAGGCAAATGAGGATGGCACCTTTATATTCAGAGATGATTATGACAGAAAAATAGGAGGCCAAATCTCTTTAGGATTCCAGTTCTAAAACTCGGTGTTTAGTCTAGTCTGCTGATATAAATCAACTATTTGAGTGAAGTGCAATGCGATTTCCTTCAGTATCAAGAAAGACTGCATTGAATCCTTGATTTGGTCCAATAGCTTTTTTGTTTTGTAGTACCTCGCCTCCGTTTTCTCTTACCGCATCCAAGTTTTTATTAATATCTTTTGTACCAAAGTAAATTACAACACCATGGTTAGAAGGAGTGTAATGTTCCTTATGTTGCATCAAGGATCCTCCTGCTCCATATCCACCCTCAAAGAATGGAAAAGTTGCCATTTTTAATTCACCTAAATCCATTTGCGTAAGCGAAAGATTTAATACAGCCTCATAAAATGAGATTGCCCTATCCATATCATTAACGGGGATTTCAAACCAGCCGACAAGATTCCTTTTCATGGGTTTTATTTTAAAGATAATTACAAAATTATTGCTTGAGACAATATATGTGCTCTTAAACTATATAGTAGTAGATTTGGTTAGTTATGTGTAGGTAATAATAAATAGACATGGATAAAATTTTGAATATAGTTCTTGCTTTGGCTATACTTGGATTTTTGGGATACAAGTTTTTGTGGCAAGTTCCAAAATTTTCCAATGGAGAAGAAATGCCAAATTTTAATGCAGAATTGATAGATGGTAATTCTTTTGAATTGAAAGAATTGAGAGGGAAATATGTTTTGCTTGATTTTTGGGGCTCTTGGTGTGGACCTTGTAGAAAAGACAATCCAAACCTTGTGAAACTATACGATGAATTCAAAGGAAAAGCTTTTAGTGATGCATCTGGGTTTGAGCTTGTTTCTGTTGCTATTGAAACGAATAAAGAAAGTGCTCTTAGCGCTATAAAAATGGATGGTTTGACCTGGCCTTATCATATTATTCTATTGGATAGATTTAAATCTGCAATAGCCAAAGAGACTGGAGTACGTGAGATACCAACTAAATATCTACTTTCGCCAAGCGGAGAGGTAATAAGTGTCAACGAAAGCTATGAAAACCTGCAAAAGTTCATGCAGAATAAGCTAAAGTGACAGTATGGGCTTCAAAATGTGCCAAAATGGCTTTATTTCTCCTTTGGCAAAGCGTTTGACATAACAATAGCAGATGATAAACAAGTTGAAAAATATGGCAAAGAAGACATTGAACAATAACGAAGAAAACCGAGAAGTTGAGGAAAAAGAAGTGAACGAGACTGTCGAGGAAAATATCTCGGAGCTTGATCAATTGACCAATGATTTAGGCGAGTCGAAAGACAAATACTTAAGGCTTTATGCGGAGTTTGAAAATTTCAAAAAACGAACGGTTAAGGAGAAACTTGAGTTGATGAAAAACGGTGCTCAAGACACCATTTCAAATTTACTTCCAGTCCTCGATGATTTTGACAGAGCAAAGTTAAGTGCCGAAGACAATGGAACGGATGAAAACTTTTCCGAAGGTGTTACTTTGGTTTACAACAAACTTCATTCAACTCTTACCAACATGGGTGTAACAGCTATGGAGAGTAATGGAGAGCCGTTTGATCCAGAACTGCACGAAGCAATAACTGAAATTCCTGCACCAGATGAATCAATGAAGGGTAAAATAGTTGATACTGTCTTGACAGGATATTACTTAAACGATAAGATAATCCGACACGCTAAAGTAGTGGTTGGAAAATAATAATATGGCTAGAGATTATTACGAAATATTGGGTGTAAACAAAGGAGCAGATAAGACTGAAATTAAAAAAGCTTATCGAAAAGTTGCCATGAAATTTCATCCCGACAGGAACCCCGACAATAAGGAGGCAGAAGATAAATTTAAAGAAGCTGCAGAAGCTTATGAGGTTCTCAGTGATGAGAACAAACGAGCTCGTTATGACAGATATGGTCATGCAGGAGTTGATGGAAATAGCGGTGGAGGATTCAGCGGTGGAGGAATGAATATGGATGATATTTTCAGTCAGTTTGGAGATATCTTTGGAGATGGAGGAAGTCCATTTGAAAGTTTCTTTGGAGGCAGAACAAGCAGAGGAAGATCAACAGGACAGAAAGGTTCTAATATTAGAATCAAGATGAGTTTGACTTTGGAAGAGATTCAGAATGGAGTTACAAAGAAGGTAAAAATAAACAAACAAGAAACCTGTACTACTTGTAACGGTTCGGGTGCAAAAGACAGCACTTCTGTTAAGACCTGTTCTACCTGTGATGGTGGTGGATATGTCAGACAAATAAAAAATACTTTCTTAGGACAAATGCAAACGACAACAGCATGTCCATCTTGTAATGGCTCAGGGCAGCAAATTACTGCCACTTGTACGAAGTGTAAAGGGGAGGGTAGAAACTTAAATAAATCCGAAGTTGAAATTGAAATTCCTGCAGGTGTCCAAGAAGGAATGCAGTTGTCCTTAAGAGGAAAGGGTAATGCAGGCAAGCTTGGAGGACAGACAGGTGACTTACTTATAGTTGTTGAGGAGAAACAGCATGATTCATTTACAAGGGATGGACAGAATATTGTTTATGATCTTTTCTTAAACTTTGCAGATGCAGCGCTAGGCACAAAGGTTGAAGTACCGACCCTGGATGGTGCAGTCAAAATAAAAGTACCGCCAGGAACTCCCGCTGGAAAAATATTCAGGCTTAAAGGCAAAGGGCTTCCATCAGTGCAATCATACGGAACAGGTGACCAGTTGATCAATGTAAATATTTGGACTCCAAAGCAGCTGAATAAGGAAGAAAAAGCAATGATGGAAAAAATGAGAGAGATGGATAACTTCCAACCAAAAATTGGAACTGGAGAAAAAGGCTTTTTTGAAAGAATGAAAGATTACTTCGGCGATTGAGATACTTAATTTTCATATCATTTCTAATACTAACTTTGAGTTCCTGTGGACCAAGCCCAATCCATTCTGAAAAATTAAAGCTAGATGGAATTTGGGACTATGATGAGAACCTGATTAGTACAATCACAGTTACTGATACTTTGATTAATTATGATTTGGCACTTAAAATGGATCATTCTTCTGATTTTTATTTTCAGAATTTATACGTGCGTATTGAAACAATATTTCCTGATGAAAAAAAGATTTCGGAACCCTTGTCATTACAGCTAGCAACATCTAAAGGACAATGGAATGGGAAATGCAGTGGTGAATCTTGTAAAATAGTATTTTCACTTCAAGATAACTTCAAGTTTAAACATCAAGGCGACTACCAATTTAAGGTTGGTCAATTTTCAAGGGATGAAGGGCTAAAAGGTATAAATGAAATCGAGCTCTTGCTTTTTGAAGCAGCGAGTAAGGAATAACTTACCTTCTCTTTTTATAGTTTCTACTACCTCCTCTACCTTTATTTGACTTATTGTTTTTGCCTCTTCTTGAATTGTTACTTCTCCCACTTGTACCAGATCTGTGACTATGCGTTGGAGCTTTATTGGCAGCTCTGATTTTGTTTAGAACAATATCATCATCCATGAGTAATTGGCCATCACTCATTTTTTCTAATTCTGCTTTGATTACCTCATCGTTTACGTAGTGCTCTCTACTCCAATTTTTATAGGCAAGTTTCATGTAAGAACCAATGATGTTTTTAAACTCTTCCTTCTTTGGTCCTTCCTCCATTTTGATTGCCTTCTCGACAAGTTTTTGAACAAACTGACCATAGTGGCGATATTTTGAGTTATTTATTGGATACTCAACTCTGAGAGGTTTTAATTGAGATTCTTCACTCTTTGGAATAACTCCGTTTGGTGGAGTTACATCTAGTTCGTATTTGGAGATGATAAAGAAGTGTAGCCACATTTTATCTCTAAACTCATTATTGTTTCTAGAGTTTGTAGCCATCTGTAACATAAGATCAACTATATACTCAGCAAACCGTTGTCTTTCGTCGTCTTCTTCAATTGTTTTGGCAAACTCAATCATGTTTTGAATATTCCTTCCATATTCAGGAATAATCAAAGGGACTAGCTCTGTGTTATAAGTCATGTTTTCCATGAGTAAATATTTTGTGTAAAGGTAGTATTTATTCTACAGTTACAGATTTTGCTAAATTTCGTGGTTGATCTACATTACAACCTCTCATCAAGGCTATATGATAAGAAAGTAATTGTAATGGTATAACGGATAACAATGGTGTCAGAGGTTCTGCAGTTGCTGGAATTTCAATGAAAAAGTCCGCCATTTCACGAATTATGGTGTCATCCTCATTAATTATAGCAATTACAATGCCCTTTCTGGCCTTTACCTCTTGGATATTACTTACGATCTTTTCGTATGCAGATTGGTTTGTGGCAATAACGACGACTGGCATATACATATCAATCAATGCTATTGGACCATGTTTCATTTCTGCTGCAGGATAACCTTCAGCGTGGATATAAGAGATTTCCTTTAGCTTAAGGGCTCCTTCAAGCGCTACAGGGAAGTTGTATCCTCTTCCTAAATATAATGCATTAGAGGCATTTTTTATCTCTGACGCGATATATTTTATTTGTTCATTTTTCTCAAGTATCTGTTGGACTTTGTGAGGGATAGCTTCAAGTTCATTTAGCAACTCTCTATAATACCCTTCAGAAATCTTGCCCCTTTCATGTCCAAGATAAAGAGCCATTAATGTGATAATACTTAACTGGCTGGTAAATGCTTTTGTTGAAGCAACACCAATTTCTGGTCCTGCATGAATGTAAGAACCGGAATCGGTCATTCTTGCAATTGACGATCCAATAACATTGACAATTCCATAGACAAAAGCTCCTTTCTCCTTAGCAATTTCAATAGCAGCTAAAGTGTCTGCTGTTTCCCCAGATTGAGAAAGAGCAATAACAAAATCATCTTCTTGAATGATAGGATTCCTGTATCTAAATTCGGATGCGTATTCTACCTCAACTGGAATTCTGGCAATTTCTTCAAAGAGGTATTCTCCAATCAAAGCAGAGTGCCATGATGTTCCACAGGCCATCATAATAATTCTCTTTGATTTAGAAATCCTATTGATGTGTTGACTCATTCCTCCCAAAATTGCCCAACCTTCAGATGCATTCAGTCTACCCTTCATACTTTGTTCGATGGTAGCAGGTTGCTGATAGATTTCTTTCAGCATGAAATGATCGAAACCACCTTTTTCAAGTTCTTCTAATTTGAGATCTAACTCCTTGATTTGATGATTGTTGGTTTTATTCTGGAGGTTGCTAATTTTATATTCTCCGTTTCTATTTATGCAGATGACATCTTCATCTTCTAGATAAATAACCTTGTTGGTATATTTTATAATTGGTGAGGCATCAGAAGCAAGAAAGAATTCATCCTGCCCCAAGCCAAACACCATAGGACTAGAATTTCTTGCGCCAATTATCTGATCAGGATTTTTTTTATCAATGACTACAATGGCATATGCTCCGACAACTTTTTCCAACGATTTTTTGACGGCATCCTCAATTGATAAATCATATTTCTTCTGTATCTCTTCGATAAGATGTACAAGAACTTCTGTATCTGTATCACTTTTGAAAGTATGTCCTAACTCAATAAGTGCATCTTTGAGAGTTACGTAATTTTCTATTATTCCATTGTGGATGATGGCAAGATCTCCGTTTCCTGATGTGTGTGGGTGTGCGTTGCGATCATTTGGCTCTCCATGTGTCGCCCATCTAGTGTGACCCATTCCAAGTGTTCCTTCTGTACTCACCTTGTTGTCAACAACAAAGTTTTCAAGATCTTGAACCTTACCCTTTTTCTTGTAGATGGAGAGATCCTTGTCTAGTATAGCGACTCCTGCACTATCATATCCCCTATACTCCATTTTTCTTAACCCATCGATGATAAGAGGATAAGCTTGTTTTTTGCCTAAGTAAGCAACAATACCGCACATATTCTTTTATTATGGTTCTGTAATAACCAGTTTCAATTTGGGACCTTTTCCTGCAACTCCATTTCCATGAATGATGGCTCTTTTGGGAGATTCATTTTCGAAGAATGCTTTTACAATTACTTTGTAATTATCTCCTAATTCATCGTTGATTAATTTTAGGACATGATTTGTAATTTCCATACTATATATCATATCTCCTGTATCATCATCTTCATCAAGAGCTCCTCCAAAAATACTTTCTATATCACTTGGTGTAGAACCAGCTGTAGAGATATCACTTATCAACACAAAATCATCGTCTTCATCTTTATAAGCTAAAATCAAATTTGGAATAGGTGGGTAGAGATCATAATCATATTCTGGGACTTCAGCTAAAGTTAATTCAAGAGTTACATTATTGATGACCTTATCTTCAAAGTTTTTAAGCCCAGATAAATCAAGTTCAATATTGGCTCCAGCGTATGGTTCTAAGTATAAAAATTCTTGATCATCACTTGTGTTGCTCAGTGCAGCTTCTACTTCGGATCCAGAACCATCGTACTCATGTATTACATTTAAGAAACGATCGGTTCCAACTCTAGCATCGTAATATCTTTTTATGGAATCGCTTACTGTATAGAAAAATTCTAGATGACCACCGCCTGCAGTACTGATAAAGTCTAAAGGAAGAAAATTGTTTAGAGAAGGTGTATTTCTAATCAAGAAGCCCTTAGACATAACCCTGTATGTCGAATCAGGTAATTCTTCAGTTGACAAGCCCATAAATTGTTCGCCGAATGCATTGTCAATTCTTACTCTTAAGTGCGGACTGAGACTTGTTGTATCATCTTCTGTAGGTACCTGTACGATGATTCTCGTATTATAATCAGCAACAAACATCGTGTCGCCAATTAAATCTCCAAACGCCAACTCGGAAGTCGAATCTATGAAGTCACCGAGTTCTTCTTTTCCATCTTCAAATTTCTCTAGTAGTTGAAAAACTTCCACATGGTGAACAGCATTAGGATCACCAAATTTTAAATCTTCTCTTAGTGGAATTCTCAAAATAAGTGAGTCTAAAACTCCATCGGCAAAGTCAGGTAAAGAAAAAAGAGACAATCTGGTATCAACAAATAGTTGATTGGTTGTATTTCCAAAAACAGGTTCATCGACAATTCCGATTGACTTAACGTTGTAGGCAGTATTAATAACAGTACTATCATCAGGGACCACCATGGCTTTCACATAAACGGTATCGGTAAAATCAATTTGAAGTTCTTCATTTCCCAATAGACCAGCACCTACTGAACCTGGGTCTTTACACGCCGAAAGGAATAACAATGTCGTGACAAATAAAAGTAGTAATCTCATAGAATTATTGATTGCCCAGATATAACTCAGAGCAGAAAGAAATATTATGCCAACAGTTCATTAAAGAAGCTTAAACTTTCCTTTTTGTAATCTTCATCACTAAAGAAATCTAATTTTGGTTTGTCAGTATCTGCCCAAGCTTTTTGATCATCATCTGATAAATCATCGCTGTCTTTTATTACTGCATCTGAATAGGCCAATGCACCTTGATTTAATAAGGCTTTATCACCATCTTTAAAAGGTGCCAAATCCTCATCGCTTAGTTCATTGATTTTTGCAATTTCAAAGAAGCGATCTGTAAAGTGTTGGGAGTATTCATCCTTAAACATGGAGAATACAATCTTCGAATTTTCAAATACAGGATCGTGAGTGTACACCTTCTTTAAAAATAAAGGAACAAGTGATGTAAACCATCCATTGCAATGTACAATATCTGGTGACCATCCAAACTTCTTTACTGTTTCGATAACGCCTTTGCAGAAGAAAACCATTCTATCTTGATTGTCATCAAATGGCTTTTCATCCTTCCCGTTAAAAACGAATTTTCTTTTAAAGAACTCTTCGTTGTCTAAAAAGTAAACCTGAAGTCTTGCTCCTGGTAGGGATGCAACTTTTATAATTAGTGGAAAATCATCGTCATCGACTATGATATTCATACCAGATAGTCTTACAACCTCATGAAGTCTATGTCTTCTTTCATTGATAATACCATACTTTGGCATTAGAACCCTAATCTCGATTTCTCCTCCTTGAACATGGGGAGCGAGAGCTCTGACTTTCTCAGATATCTCTGAAATCGTCGTGTAGGGGTTCATTTCTTGTGTTATAAAGAGTATTCTCTTTTTGCTCATATATATGGTTTATACGGTCTCAAAAGGAACGCAAAGATAAAAAATTATGTGCGAAATCCTCCTATTAGTGCATATAAACCCTATGAGTATCAATAAGTTCCGTCTGAAAGCCCCATAGAATCAAAAACATTAAACAAAGCTGTAATGTCTTAAAATTGACCTATCCTGTAGCCACAATTTGCATTAAGGTGGCACAAATGATGGCTCCATAAGTACCAAGAGCATAGCCTAAAACAGCCATTAAAACGCCTACTGGAGCTAGAGAAGAATCAAAGGCAGATGCTACAATTGGTGCAGATGCGGCTCCTCCAATATTTGCTTGGCTTCCAACCGCAACAAAAAAGAAGGGTGCTTTAATAAGCCATGCTACGAAAAGTAATACAGTAACATGGACAGCCATCCACGTAATTCCTACAGCAAACAAGCCAAGGTTATTAAATACATCACCTAGATTCATTTTCATTCCTATGGTTGCTACCAAGATATATATGAATATGCTTCCCCACCTAGAAGCTCCAATTCCTTCTAGTTTTCTAGCTTTTGTAAATGATCCAACCACTCCAACAGTTGTTGAAATAACAATCAACCAGAAGAATCCTGACATTAAACTGTCTAATCTCAACCTTATTAAAGTGTCTTTAAATTCTTTCATAAATGGAACAATCACATCACTTCCCCAATGTGACAATGCAACTCCACCAAAAGCAATAGCACCCAATACAAACATTTTTGTCACTGTTGGCATCTCTGATACACTTGCTCGGTAACTAGAAACCGATTCTTTTAAAGCAGTGATTGAAGAATTATCAGCTTTTAATTTGACATCTATTTTATCGGAAATACTGGCTCCATATAGTAGAAATCCCATCCAAATATTGGCGACAACAACGTCAACAACTATCATAGTCCCAAAGAGATTATCTGCAACCTCATAGATTTCTTTCATGGCCGCTTGATTAGCACCACCACCAATCCAACTTCCCGCAACAGTACTCAAGCCTCTCCAAAGTTGATCTGGCGTAACACCACCGATCAAATCAGGAAAAAAGTTTGAAATTATAATTAAAGCAATTGGACCACCAATGATGATTCCAATTGATGCTGCAAAAAACATAATCAATGCCTTTGAGCCGAGATTGAAAATAGATTTAAGATCAATACCTAAACATAAAAGAATCAAACTTGCTGGCAATAAATATCTGGAGGCAACATAGTAAAGACTTGAATGTCTTGTTACCGGTCCATACTCATCTTTTGTAATTCCATTTTCAGTCATCCAACTTATTGTTCCATCATAGGTCATATCTGATGGTAAACTAAGTCCATGCTGAGATAGCAGTTGCATCAAACTAACTTCATCGAACCAATGTGGAGCAATTAAATTAAGTGGCCAGTTGAATAGTGCTGGAATAAAGTAACACAAAAGCAAGGCCGGTACGAAGGTGTAGAATTTTTTCCATCCCTTCGAATCCAAGTGAGAAGTGTGAAAAATTACAGCGAGAATAATCATTAAAATACCAAAGACTACGGCATCATTGGTAAAGACAGGTTTGATAAATAAGGACATCATATTGTAAGCTTGTACTGCAAATTAATCAATTCTGCGTCAAGCGCAAATAAGAGTTACAGACTTATGGACTTTGGGACATATGGACTTACGGATTTGATATTGGACGCTGGATAGAAGTTGAAAATAATAAGATTGTTGGAATAGGACTAGTAACTCTAAAAAATATTGATGGATAACGAATGAAATGAATGAAACCTGACGCAGAACAAATCTAACTTCTCGACTCTTAAAAAGAATCAATCAACAACAATATGAGGTACGTCAGCCAAATCCCATTCTATCACCAAACCCTTAGCCAATCTTCTTGCGATGGCAGGACCATATAATACTTCTGCCAAGTATAAAGATGCTTCAAATGATTTGGCTCCACCTGCAGAGGTTATATATTTGCCGTCGTGTACAAATAAGGTAGAGTCCCTCACATCAAGTTTAGGAAACATTTTTTTGTACTTAGGAATATCAGAAGGGAAAGTTGTACTTGCCACATTATCCAGTAAACCGGCTTTCGCCAAAATGAAGGCACCATCACAATGAGATGTAACGTATTGAGCATCCTTGTCTGATTTTTGGATAAAAGCAATTAACTCTTTGTCTTCTAGATCGGTGTCCAGGTGATGCTCTGCACTTGGGACAACCAATATATCTATTTTGGGATAAGCTTCTCGATAACTAAAATCAGGAAGCATGCGTATACCTTCAAAACTAGTAACTATATCTTTGGTTTTTGCAATCATAAAAGTGTTCATTGCTTTTATGCTATCCCTGAAGATTGTATGTTGAAAAATATCATATGGTGCTGTCAATTCTGTATTGTATACACCATCCATTATTAAGAATGCAACATTGTATCTGCCTTCTTTTATTTCAATTTTTGACTCGGGCCATTTGGGTTTCTCCTTGCTTTTATCGGTGCAAGCATGAAATAGAAGTACAATTATAAATGCAGTGAGTTGTTTCATTTTATGAAGCTCATCAACTCTAGATCAACTTGACGTAACTCCATATCAGCGTCTTCTATTCTAACCAAAACCTTCATACCCATCGTAATTTTATTCTTCGATCGTATGCCTGTTGCGTATAGTCTGCTCTCATGAAGGTCATATGGTTCATCTAATTGATCAAATCTAATGAGACCTTCAGCTTTGGATTCTTTTAGTTGAACAAAAAACCCAGAGTCAATCATACCGGAAATAAATCCTTCAAATTCCTGACCAATTTTATCTAATAAATATTCAACCTGCTTATACTTTACTGATTCTCTTTCGGCATCCATTGCAGACCTTTCCATCTTAGAAATGTGGGCACATTGGGCTTCTAATTCATCTTTTTTCACTCTTAGAGTGCCATCTATATTTTTTTCTAAAATACGATGAACAAGCAGGTCAGAATACCTCCTGATTGGAGAAGTAAAGTGTGAGTAGTGTTCAAAAGCTAATCCATAGTGACCGATGTTTTCTGTTGTATAGATTGCCTTGGACATGGTCCTTATTGCAAGTGGTTGTAGCAAAGCAATTACTTCGTCTTCTTTTGCTGCTTTTGCCATAGTATTGAATGATTTGGCTATGTTCTTAGGTGTATCTAAGTTCATATTGAATCCTAGTTCTTTTGCAAACATGCTAAAGTTGGAGAGTCGCTCCATGTTTGGTAAATCATGCACACGATATACAAATGGTACCGTTTGTTTTTCCTTACCCTTATCTGCAATATATTTAGCAACTGATTTATTTGCGAGAAGCATAAAGTCCTCAACCAATAAATGGGCATCCTTTCTTTCCTTAACAAAGATATCAACAGGGCGATTGTTTTCATCTAATACAAACTGAACCTCTTCTGTCTCAAATGAGATTGCTCCATTTTTATATTTCTGCTTGCGTAATTTCTTTGCAATTTTATTTAAGCTTGCAAGTTCCTCTGCATACTCACCTTCACCATTCTCAATAATTTCTTGAGCTTCTTCGTATGTAAATCTTCTGTCAGAATGGATTACTGTTTTCCCAAACCACTTATTTACAATTTTATATTTTTCGTTAAATTCAAATATGGCAGAAAAGCAAAGGCTGTCCTCATCGGGTCTAAGGGAACACAATTTGTTGGATAATATTTCTGGAAGCATCGGGACACATCTATCAACCAAGTATACGGAAGTACTTCGTTTGAATGCCTCTTTATCAATGGCCGAACCAGGCTTTACATAATGACTTACGTCGGCTATGTGTACACCAACCTCTGTATTGCCATTCTCTAATGTTCTGATAGAAAGTGCATCATCAAAATCTTGTGCTGTTAACGGATCAATAGTAAGCGTTGTGATTTCCCTTATATCTTTCCTTAAGGCAATCTCTTGTTCTGAAATATTTTCAGAAAGGTTCTTGGTCGCAGCTATGACCTCATCAGGAAAACTAAGCTCAAAGCCGTTTTCGATGATAATCTGTTGCATGGCAAAATTATGTGCATCCGTTTCAGTTAAGACTTCATCAATTTTACCCCAGAGAGATTTGTTTTGATTTTTCCCCCACGATGTAATTTCGACTAAAACAGAATCTCCATTTACAGCTCCATTAAATTCATCAGGATTAACATTTACGTCAATGACTCCATGTTTGCCTTTATACTCAACAAGACCAAATTTATTGAGCTTTCTAAACTTACCTACGACTTGAGTGATATTTCTTTTTACTATCTCAATTACTTTTCCAGATGGTTTTTTACCTTTCGAACCTTCTGAAACAGATACCAAAACTTCGTCCTTATTCATTGCGCCCATTAGAAACTTGGCGGGAACAAATACATCTTCATCCAATCCATCGACGAGAATAAATCCTGCTCCTCTTTTGGTCATATCAACTATTCCCTTGTAGGTGTTTAAAGAATTTTCAATAACTTTTTTAATGAAATTTTTATTTGCCTTATAAACCTCAGATTTGAGTTTTATTATTTTATCACTCTTTACAAGTTCGTCCATTGCGGCTCGAACTTGATCTACGGAGTTGGAAAACTTTAATTTCTTTTTGATTGACTTTGGAGAGAATCTTTTTTTAGGGTTGGCGAGTAGAACTGAAACGATTTTTTTCTTTAAGTAACTACTGTTTGCTTTTTTACTTTTTTTCTTGTGTTTTGTCATTTGTATTTTCATCATTTATGGAAACGATTTGCCCATTGGCTAAAATTTCCATATAAATTTGTTTTGAATCATTACCATCAAATAGGTGGGTCTGGGAGGCATTGGCACCAGCAATGTGAATGCTAAAGTCTTCGGTAATGGTGGCTGCTGATTGAATTGCATTTTGACCATCAGATATTAATCCGGCAATTACTTTTCTAGAAATCAGTTGACCTTTCTTGTCTAAGATAGCAAGAATGTATTCGTATTTGAGTAATTCGGCCTTATAATATACTATGGCGACAAAATCCTTTTCTAAATTAAATTTAAAGCAAGGAATATATTCAACAAATTCACTAGAATTTGGATCCCATTCATTTATATACTTTGCAATCGCTGCAGCAGGTAGGGCTACGTTATTTCTTGAGAACTCAATGATATTATCTTTCGATACTATAGCAGGAAAACTAGCTATAGGAAAGATTTTTAAAAATTCAGCAAATGTAATGTCCATGATTTTTTCCACAGTGGCAAAGGTATTTCAATTAATTGTTAGATTCAATAAGTAGATAAATTAGTTCTTCTTATTGTTTGGGTTTGCCTTGAGCAACTGATCTAAACCGATGGTCCTTACATTAGACTCAATTACAGGCTTTTCTGGATAACCATCTCTTTCAAAAAATTCAAGTCTATTAATCGTTCCACAGGTATGAGCTGCTCTCATGCTTGTTCTGTCATTTTTGTAAAATGACATTTTCAAGTCACAAGAGGCAATACCTTTAGGGTTTTTTAAGAACTTACCATTAAAATATTTATCTTCCTTAAATTCAAGATCCTTAATAATTAGTTCTTTTTCGTTTTCAGGAAGCTCAATCATTTTACCATTTTTTTGGTATTCAAGCAGATAACCGACAAACTTCCCTTTGGATGATTGGATTTCAATTTTCATTGGACCAAGGTCACCATTGGTATACCAAACACCAGAAATTTCTTCTCCTTCAATTGTGCAAGACGAAAATAGAAAAATGATCAAAATTATTTGGAAGAAATATTTCATGAGATTACGTTTAGCTAATAGCGCTTTCTGTTTTCATTTTTTCTGCATTTTCATAAACTTGTAATGCTTCGATGACCTGTTGAAGATCTCCTTCAATAATTGAATCTAGTTTATAAAGTGTGAGACCAATTCTGTGGTCTGTTACTCTATTTTGTGGATAATTGTATGTTCTAATTTTATCAGACCGATCACCAGACCCTACCAAAGATTTTCTTTGCTCTTTCTGTTCAGAATAAATTTTTTGTCTTTGTACCTCTTGTACTTTAACGTAGAGTCTACTTAAGGCTATTTCTCTATTCTTGTGTTGTGATCTGCTATCTGTACTTTCTGCAGCAATACCAGTTGGCAGGTGTGTAAACCTGACACCTGATTCAGTTTTATTGACGTGCTGACCACCGGCTCCACTAGCTCTAAAAGTGTCAACCTTGAGATCATCTTTTTTTATATCAATATCCTCTGGCTCAAATTTTGGAATCACTGCAACGGTGGCCGCTGAAGTATGTACTCGTCCTTGTGATTCTGTTTTTGGAACACGTTGAACTCTGTGAGCCCCGGACTCAAATTTTAAAGTTCCGTAAATATCTGTACCATATACCTCGAGAACAATTTTATTGTAGCCGCCAACGCTACCTTCATTTACATCCACCACTTCTGTCTTCCAGCCCTTTGTTTCAAAAAACTTATTATACATTCTATAAAGGTCTCCTGCAAAAATACTTGCCTCATCTCCACCGGTTCCAGAACGAATCTCCAAAACAACATCTTTAGAGTCTTCTGGATCTTTAGGGATGAGCATCACCTTAATTTTTTCTTCTAGCTCAGCTAGCGTTGGTTTTAATTCGGAAAGCTCCAATTGTGCCATTTCTTTCATCTCTTTATCCTCATCTTTTAACATTTCTGTTGCAGTATCGATGTTCCCTAACATCGTTTTATATACATTATAAATATCTGAGAATGTCTGAAGCTCCTTATACTCCTTATTGAGCTTAGTAAAGCGCTTCATATCAGATACAACCTCAGGATCTGAGAGTAATTCCTGAGTATGCAGAAATTTGTTGTGAATGGCTTCTAATTTATCGAGCATGTGATCAGTTTCTTGTGCAAATATAGGAATAGCATAGCTTAGTGACAAAGTTAACATTAGTTGACTTATCTCGTCATAGTGTAGATTTAGATGATATTTTTGAACTAGATTTATAAAAAGTGATTGTAAATATTGATGCTTTTGCATTTTTAAGGCAATTCAATAGAAGATGCCCAAATTAATTAGTGGAGAAAGAATTTAATGCAACAAAATATATTTGCCGAAAGGGTCAATGAATACGCCAAAAAGCGCACTCCCTTCTTATTCATTATTGACTTTGAGTCTAAGAAGCCTTTCGTCTGTAGATTGGACAAAGCTGCAGAAAATGGGTTGATTTATGATATAAATGGCAAGACGAATGCAGTGAATGGGCAAGAAGGCTGCAATATTGAGTTAAAGTATTTTCCAATAGACGAAAGTCTTTATATAGAGAGATTCAATAGCGTCCTTAGAGAAATCAATGAGGGTAATTCTTATTTGCTAAACCTTACCTTTCCTACTCAGATCGAGATCAATGTTGGGCTGCAGGAAATTTTTAATATGGCAAAAGCTCCTTATAAGTTATTGATGAAAGATCAATTTGTTGTGTTTTCTCCAGAGTGTTTTATTAGGATTAAAAAGGGCAAAATATTTACTTACCCAATGAAGGGTACGATCGATGCAAGTATTAAAGATGCAGAGCAAATACTAATGCAAAATAAAAAGGAAGAAGCTGAGCACAATATCATCGTTGACCTCATGCGCAATGATCTTTCTATGGTTGCCAAAAAGGTGCAAGTTTCAAAATATAGGTTTGTGCAAAAGATAAAAACTCATAAAAACGAAATTCTTCAGACGAGCTCAGAAATACAAGGACAACTAAAAGAAGAGTGGAAAGATAACCTCGGGGGAATGTTATTGAAGATGCTACCTGCCGGTTCTATTAGTGGAGCACCTAAGCTTAAAACGATACAGATTATTAAAGAAAATGAATTGGTTGATAGAGGATACTATACTGGTATCTTTGGTGTTTTCGATGGCAAGGATTTAGACTCAGGAGTTGCAATAAGATATATTGAAAAATCTGATGGTAAAATGTTTTTTAAAAGTGGAGGTGGAATTACATCAATGAGTAAAGCAGAAGAAGAATACAATGAACTTATCCAAAAAGTATACATACCCACTGTTTGAATCGATAGCAGTCCACGATGGAGTTATCCAACATGAGCAGTGGCATCAAAAGAGGTTTATAAAATCCTACCAAGGGGTTTATAATTGCAGCCCCAACCATTCTTTGTTGGAGGGGGTGGAGGTACCCGAAGTTTATCGTGTTGGTCATGTAAAACTCAGAATAAGTTACAATCAAGACGAGAGTTTTGTTGAGTTTCAAAACTATGAACCAAAACAGATTCAAAGCTTACGTTTGGTTGATGGTGATGAGCTTAATTATCAGTTTAAGTTTCAGGATAGGACTACATTGAATAAACTATTTGAACAAAGAAAGACCTGTGACGATATTTTGATTGTCAAAAACAAGTTGATAACGGATAGCTCGTATGCGAATATAGTTTTTTACGATGGTGAGCATTGGCTTACTCCAAAGTTGCCATTGCTTGATGGAACGGCTAGAGCAAGATTGTTGTCTGAGGGTCTAATTAAGGAAGCAGAAATTACAGTATCTGACTTAGCAAGTTATGGAGCATTTAAGTTAATAAATGCAATGCGAGATTTTGAAAAAGTAAAGGAAGGCAAGGTAAAAGATATTATCGCTTAGATATTAACTATGAAGTACCAAGCCTAGATTGATTCTGGACTTAGACTCTAAAGAAAATGAGATAATTTTCTTAGCTAATATTTACCTTATTCTTGATTGATGCGATAAGGTCAGAATTAGCTGAAGGTCGTTTTACTTTGGATTTTATTATTTCTCTTAATTGTTGTTCCTTTTGGAACATTTCGCCGAAAGCTGGATCCTTATCTGCTTGATTAAGGACATCTTTTTTATCAGCATCATTAAGCGCATTATCAAAAAACAATGTTATTCTCTTGTGAATGTTATTGTCCATAGCTGTGTCTTTGAAAGATCTTATAAAATCATAAAAATGAAAAATGATCTACTCTTCTTCTGAGGTAGATCCATCTGTTTTATACCCTCTTTTGTCAGTATATCCGAGCGACTCCGCATATTTCTGAAGTTTATCTTTCAGCATATTACGTGCTCTGAATAATCTCGATCGTACTGTACCAATTGGTACGTCAATAATCTTGGAAATTTCCTCGTAGGTAAAACCTTCGATATCACACAAGAGTATCACTGTTCTAAAATCTATTGGGAGTGCATTAATTGAGATTGTCACCTCATCTCCCATCATATTGTCGAAGATTTCTGCTCGAAGATCTAAATATCCTGAGCCTTTATCATTCGCTTCTTCACCATAGTTAAGATAATCCTCTAGTTCAACCTGAGTTGGTCTTTTGGATTTCTTCCTGTATTCGTTGATGTAAGCGTTCTTCAAAATTTTAAACAACCACGCTTTCGCATTAGTTCCCTCATGGTACTTAAAAATAAATCGGTGCGCCTTCATGTACGTTTCTTGTACAAGATCATTGGCATCTTCTTCATTATAGGAGAGGTGAAACGCAAAGGTTTTGAGGGCATCAATGTGAGGAAGGAATTCCTCATTGAATATTCTGTCGTATTTTTCTTTATCCTGAGACACTAATAAGTTTCTGTCTATCAAATGTAGCTTTTTTGTTAAAAATAAGGGCACAAGTAGCCTATGGTTTACTTTGAATCTCGTTTATCGAGAAAACTACCCTTATCAAATTAACGAATCCTTTAACAACTAAGTTCCACAGAAACAGGACAATGATCAGAATGAATAGCCTCCACATGCTGTTTTGACTTCAATATTCGATCTTTTAGCGCTTTAGAAGCAGAGATATAGTCTATTCTCCAGCCCTTATTTTTTTTTCGAGATCCAGCCCGATAACTCCACCATGTAAAATGGTCCTCAAGGTCTCCATTTATTTGCCGAAAGGCATCAATAAAATCTTTTTCAAACCAATTATTCATCCATTCTCGTTCTTCGGGCCTAAAACCAGATGGCTTGTCTTTTCTTTTGGGATTATGTATATCTATATCTTGATGTACCACATTATAGTCACCGACAAGGATTAGATTCTTGCGTTTCTTCAATAGCTTCTTGACCCAAGGCAACAGATCGTTTAAAAATTCAACTTTAAACTTATGCCTTTCCTCACTTGCAGATCCAGAAGGAAAATATGAATTGAGTAAAGTGATGTCTCCAAAGTCAGTTCTCAGCATCCTTCCTTCTCGATCATACTTATTCATTTTCATACCCACAATAACTTTGTCCGCTTCTATTTTTGAAAAAGTAGCAACACCACTATATCCTTTTTTTTCAGCTGAGTGCCAATACTGATATTTGTACCCTAGCTCCTCAAAATCTTCAGAAAGAATTTGATCAGGTTGTGCCTTGGTTTCTTGCATGCAAAAAATATCGGGCTTCTCTTTTTTCAGCCACACCAGTAAATCCTTTTTTAAAGCAGCTCTCACACCATTTACATTGTAACTGACAATCTTTATTTTCTTCATATTTTATTTTAAGTCAAAAGCTCCTTGAGATAATCCTATCGAGGATAAGTCATTTCCTCCGGCAACATTCGAAAGCTTAGCCTCTATATTCATAAATGCACCATGAGCTGTAGAAATCTTGGCACCAGTCGACAAAGTTGTCCAACCTGTCCATGAATTTTTAATTCCTTTTATCGGTAATACACTAGTCCACATTTGCCATGACTCAGGCATGTTGTTTTCGTCCAACCACCACAGGTATGAATCACCAGGTGTAACTCCGCCACTCTTATAACTTACCATCAAACCCTTTTTACTATCCTCTTCTACCATTGATCTCTCTACGCCTTTATCCATAATTTTATAAGGCGCACAAAACCAAAAAGAGTCATTGCACCAGAAGCCCCAAGCCTTGTCAATTAGTTTTTTCTTTTTGTCTCCATCAACAATTTCGCCGTTACTCATTGCCAAACCGTCAACCTGATCAAGGTCCATAACAACCTTGTTTTTCTTCCACTCTATGATGGCAATATTTTCATCCTTATCCCAATGATAGTGATGACCGCCGCCAAAAAAAGTCCATTTGAGATACCTAGTATCATCCCATGCATCTTTATTCAATGCATTGAGCATATCCTGAGCTAATGACTCTGCTTGAGCACCCTTTGTAGTTGCAGGCAAATCTTCGCTCATAACTTTTGCACAAGTGACAGAACAAACTGCAAGCAACAATAAAATTATCCCAAACCATTTAAGCTTTTTCATATATCAATTTGATTTTTATCCTTTCAAAATTTTCTCAATAGCAATAATTTCTTTTTCTGTAAAGGGTAACTTCTCTACTGTCTTTACATTATCTTTCATTTGCTCAGGACTACTTACCCCTACCAACACCGAAGTTATTCGTTCATCTTTTAGCAACCAAGCAATGGCCATTTGTGCCATACTTTGACCACGTTTTTTTGCAATCTTATTCAGGCTTTGAACTTTCACCAACATTTTTTTTGTGATGTTTTTTTTGTTCAAATAACGTCCATCTTTTATTGCTCTTGAATCCTCAGGAAACCCCTTTAAATATTTGTTTGTCAATACTCCTTGCTCCAAAGGCGAGAAGGCAATTGCACCTGTTCCTTCTTTTTCGAGTTCGTCCAATAATGCTTTTTCAACCCATCGATCCATCATACTATATCTCGGTTGATGTATAAACAAGTGAGTTCCCATTTGTTTTAAAATTTCGGAAGCTTCTCGAAATAACTTAGCGGGATATTGTGATACACCAACATACAAAGCTTTGCCTTGGCTGACCATATCGTGAAGAGCCTTCATGGTTTCCTCCAATGGTGTATTGGGGTCAGGACGATGATGATAAAAAATGTCCACATAATCCAATCCCATTCTTTTCAAACTTTGATCGAGGCTGGCCATAAGATATTTTCTAGATCCAAAATTTCCATAAGGACCTGGCCACATATCCCATCCTGCTTTACTAGAAATGATAAGCTCATCTCTGTAAGGAAGGAAGTCTTCTTTTAGAATTTTGCCAAAGGTTTCTTCAGCCGCTCCAAAGGGAGGACCATAATTATTTGCCAGATCAAAATGTGTAACTCCGTGATCAAACGCTGTGCGGAGAATTTGACGAGCATTGGTCATGCTATCATCATGACCGAAATTATGCCAGAGACCTATCGAGATAACAGATAATAATATACCGCTACGACCACATCTGCGGTATTCCATTTTATCATAGCGATTTGCATCAGCATGATATATTCCTATTGATTGATTATCGAAACTCATTTTATTTTTTTGACTCCAAGGATATTAAGCTATCATATTAAAGAAACTTCTATTTTTGCGAGAAGTTTAATAACATCACTCAAATGTACAAAGACAAAAGAGTCATCGTAGTAATGCCGGCATATAATGCTGCTGCCACCTTAAAACAAACTTTGGATGAAATTCCGATGGATTTGGTTGATGAGGTGGTTCTTTGCGATGATGCAAGTAAGGATAACACGGTTCACGTAGCAGAAACATTAGGAATAAAGCACATCATTATTCATAATACCAACAAAGGATACGGTGGAAATCAAAAATCGTTGTACAACAAAGCTCTCGAATTGAAGGGGGATATTGTTATTATGCTTCATCCCGATTATCAATACACACCCAAGCTAATTCCAAGTATGGTCAATATTATTGGAGAAGGTTTATATCCTGTGGTCCTAGGAAGCAGAATATTAGGAAAGGGAGCCTTGAAAGGAGGCATGCCTCTGTACAAATATATTGCGAATAGGTTTTTGACCTTGAGTCAAAATATTTTAGTCAACTATAAGTTATCAGAATACCATACAGGTTATCGCGCATTTTCAAGAGATGTTTTGGAAGGCATCAATTTTAATTCTAACTCTGATGATTTTATTTTTGATAATCAGATGCTTTCGCAAATAATTTATTCCAAATTTGATATTGCAGAAGTAACCTGCCCTACCAAATATTTTGAAGAAGCTTCTTCTATCAATTTTACAAGAAGTTCAAAATATGGATTAGGTGTTCTTGCGGTTTCTGTAAAACATTTCTTTGCAAGAATTGGAATTTATAAATCAAGCTTATATAAATAATGTCTTACTACGATAAGGTTTTTGAAGTTACAAAGTCCATACCTAAGGGTAGGGTATCAACCTATGGTGCTATTGCAGACTTCTTGGCACTAGGCTCAGCTAGGATGGTTGGTTGGGCATTAAACCAATGTCATGTCATGACCGATATTCCTGCACACAGAGTTGTGAACAGCAAAGGGGTGCTCAGCGGTCGCTTGCAATTTGTAACCCCCACTGCAATGCAAGAGCGATTGGAAGCAGAGGGAGTAGAGATTAAAAATCATAAAGTTCAGGATTTTAAGGATTTGTTCTGGCATCCTTCAGAGACACTTGATCAAAGAAAATTTGGAGCGTGAACTAAGTTCTGCTAAATTCAGTTATACTAATTGTATCTTTAAAATAATCAAAAAGTATACTATGAAAAATATTGTTTTAAGTGTTTTAGTCATGTTCGCTTCCGCAAATGTTTGTACTGCACAAGATGTTTTTGGTATTTGGAAAACAGTTGATGATACAGATAATGTAGAAAAGTCGCACATCGAAATTTATGAAAAAGATGGTAAAGTCTATGGTAAAGTTGTAAAACTACTTGAAGGCGCAACTGCAACAATTTGTGAAAATTGTGAAGGAGATTTAAAAGGTGCACCTATAACTGGAATGGTAATATTGAAAGATCTTGTTCCTGAGGATGATTACTATGAAGACGGAGAAATATTAGATCCTGCTACAGGAAAAGTATATAGCTGTTGGATTCAACTAGAATCTGCAGATAAGCTTAAATTGCGAGGTTTTTTAGGCTTTTCTATGCTTGGAAGGACTCAATATTGGTATAGAGTAAAATAATTGACATTCTCTGAAAGTGTTGACACAATAAAAGCCAATACCAGATAGTTTAAAGTGTGATTATTATTTAATTCCTAAAATATGCGAATGACGCACGATTACACTCCAAACATGCTGGTTAAGTACATTTACAGTGAAACAGATTTATTTGAAACACTGGAAATTGAAAACGCTATTGAAAATGACATTCAACTAAAAGAAAGCTATTTACACCTAAAAAATGGGTACAATGAGCTTCCAAAGGTGCAGTTTGCACCTTCACAATCTGCTATAGATAATATTTTATTCTTTAGCAGTATCCAAGAGACGGATGCATTAGCATAAAGCTACACCAACGAAAAAAGCAAAGGGTAAATATCTTATGATATTTGCCCTTTTTTTTTGTGGATTTCTACAATTATTCTAGCTTTCGCAAATGGCGACTCCTCTAGAAAAAAAGCTTGGTTTTAAAGATGGTCAGTTGGTTTCTTTGATCAATGTTCCCGAAAATTATAAAAAACTGTTTACCTCTTTGCCTGAAATACAACTAAAGACTAGAGGAACTGTTGAATTAATTCATTTCTTTACAAAATCTCAGAAAGAATTGCTTCTAAGACTCCCAAAATTGAAAAATCGAATCGTTCAGAATGGAATAATTTGGGTTTCATGGCCGAAGAAGTCGTCAAAAGTAAAAACCGACATAATTGAAGATATAATTCGCAATTATGCAATAGAAATAGGGCTTGTAGACATCAAAATGTGTGCTGTAGACGAAATTTGGTCCGGTTTGAAACTTGTAATTCCACTGAAATATAGAAAAACAAAACAATAAATGTCTGAATACTCGACATATTGAAATATTATACATACCTTTGATATGTAATTAAGATTTAAAAGAACTAAACAATGGCTAAAGACGACAAACTTAAAAGCCTCAAGTTAGCAGTAGATAAGCTTGAGAAGACCTATGGTAAAGGTACCGTGATGAAACTCGGAGAGAAAAAAGTGGCAGATGTTGAGACGATCTCCACAGGATCTCTCGGACTAGATGTAGCTTTAGGAATAGGAGGATTTCCAAGAGGTAGAGTAGTTGAAATATATGGACCAGAATCATCTGGTAAAACAACTCTTGCTATCCATGCAATTGCAGAATGTCAGAAAAAAGGTGGAATAGCAGCCTTTATCGATGCAGAACATGCATTTGATAAATCATATGCCGAATCTCTAGGAGTAGACACAGATAATCTATTGATTTCACAACCAGATAATGGAGAGCAGGCTTTAGAAATTGCTGAGCACTTGATTAGGTCTGGAGCAATTGATATTATCGTTATTGATTCAGTAGCAGCTTTGGTTCCTAGAGCAGAAATAGAAGGAGAGATGGGAGATTCAAAAATGGGTCTTCAAGCAAGATTGATGTCTCAGGCATTGAGAAAGCTTACAGGAACAATTGGAGCAACAGGTACAACGTGTATTTTCATCAATCAGTTGAGAGAAAAAATCGGTGTAATGTTTGGTAATCCAGAAACAACTACCGGAGGAAACGCACTTAAGTTTTACGCATCAGTAAGACTAGATATCAGAAGATCGGGTCCAGCAATCAAAGACAAAGAATCAAATGTTGTAGGAAACCACGTGAAGGTAAAAGTGGTTAAAAACAAAATGGCACCACCTTTTAGAGTTGCAGAATTTGATATCATGTATGGAGAAGGAATCTCTAAGTGTGGAGAAATTGTAGATATCGGAGTGGACTTTGATATCATCGAGAAAAGTGGGTCATGGTATGCGTACGGAGGAACCAAAATTGCCCAAGGAAGAGAAAGTGCAAAGCGCTTTATTCTAGATAATCCTGAAGTAGCTCTTGAAATTGAAGAGAAAATTAAAGAGCGATTGATGCCTGTTAAGGAGCTTGAAGGAGCACCAGAACCCGAAGCGGAAGTAATGGAGGTAGAGGAATAAATAGCTTAAAAATCATATATGAGAGGTTATACCATCGGTATAGCCTCTTTTTTTTGCCCAAAACGCTCATATAAGAGACTTAACTAAGGTGATAAATACCAAATATTCGATGCAAAAGTATGCAATGATTTAGCACCAATAATTTTATCTTTAACCTTAAGAACCTGAACGCTTAAATCTCAATCTAAGCTAATAGAATTAATAAAAACCAACCTCTATGGTAACCACTCGATATCTATCGAAAGTAATGGCTGTGCTATGCATGATATTACATTGCATATCTATTGCAACACCAGCAAATTCCCAGACAACTATTTTTTGCGAAACCTTTGACACAGATGGTGAAGGTATCGCTGGACCTTGCGGGGCTACTCCTGCAACCTGTACTACAAATACTCCTCCGTCTAATGGGCAATGGGTCATCACAGGTGATGCGTCTGGAATTGCAGCCAATACTGATTTTTTCATAACTGAAAACGGAACTTTAGTTGGCCAGGATACAGATAGTGAAATTTGTATGGAAACAATTCCTATTGATATTTCTGGATGTAGTGAGACCAGTTTCAGTATTGATTTATCAGAGATCGGCGATCATGAAACTGGAGATTATATAGATGTAACATATATAGTGGATGGTATTCCTACAACAATTGCAAATTGGAGTGGCTTAGGAGATCCAAATCATACTGTTATAGGAGATGTACCTGATGATGGAGACTTTGTATCAACTACGGTAACACAAGGAGGAATTATAGGATCAAGTTTAGTTATTGAAATTTGTGTCTTGAACAATGCTGGTTCTGAAAATCTAGTCATTGACAATATTAAGGTTGATTGCTTAATAGGAGCTTGCTCAATAACCAATGTTGTTGTTCAATCAGATGGTGCTTGCTCGGGTATAGACGCAACTTATACAGTTTGTGCAGATGTAGCTGGAGGAAGTGGTGATTATGATTTAATAGATACAGGAAATGGAAATGCAATTCTGTCATCATTAACAGATCAAGCGGATGGTACAATTTGCTTTCCAGTTACAATAGCTGGCCCAACTGACGCAACAACTATTGATGTAGATGTTGTTGACAATATGGATGCTACATGTATCGGTGGAACACCAGCAACAGTAAACATTCCAGAATGCCCAATTTGTATTGATCCACCTGCTCCAGATTTGATGGACATAACAGTTTGTGTTGGTGAGTCTACATTGATCACAGTAGATGATGGGGGAGGAGCTCCAACCGAAGAGGAAATATTCATAGAAACTTTTGAAGGATCACCAACACTTACAACCAGTATACCACAATTTACAGATGGAGGTACTGATTTTTTTACCGTTACGGATGGTTCGAATATTGGTGGAGGATATTCTGTAACAGGTTTCAATGGCACACAATACTTTGCAGGTCAAGATATTGATGGCGAAGGAGCAACACTACCAGTAACTCTTTCATTTACTGGAATTGATATCACAGGATTTACAGGTCTCATGTTGAAAGGCCTCTTTGCAGAAGATGATGACGGAAGCAATCAAGATTGGGATGCTACTGATTTCGTCCATATTGATTATCAAATTGATGGTGGTGCCGTGACTCCATTACTATGGATTGAGGCTGATATCGCATCAGGAACAAATGGGGAACCCGCTATAGATACAGACTTTGATGGAGTAGGGGATGGTGCATTTATTACTTCAGCATTCCAACAACTTACCGCTGCAATTGCAGGCACAGGAAGTTCTCTAGATATTATCATAACATGGCAATTAAATGCAGGTGATGAGGATTTAGCAATTGATGATATTTCTATTTGCGGAATTCCGCCAGTAATAATCGCTACATATAATTTCTACACAGTAGATCCAGCAACTGATGATACAGCAACACCAGTGTCTATGGGTGGCGATTCTTACGACCCAATGACAACTTTAGCTACAAGCCCAGAAACAATCTATGTCACTTGTGTAAATGAAGATGGATGTGAAGGACCAGCAACACCAGTTGTTATTACCATTATTGAACCTCTTACCATTGATGTAGAAGCTTCAGATGAAACAGTTGAATGTGATGGTGATGGAAATACTGCCGAGCTAAATGCTTGGTTGGCAAATAACGGAGGAGCAGTAGCATCTGTTCCAGTAGGAGCAATAACTTGGTCAAATGATTTTACAGTCTTAACTGATGACTGTGGAGAGACAGGAGAAGCGACAGTAATATTTACCGCCACAGATGATTGTGGAAATGAAGAAACTACAATGGCAACATTCACAATTGAAGATGCCACACCTCCAGATGTTGATATTGAGGCTGACGATCTAACTGTAGAATGTAATGATTCAGGAAATGATGCTGAATTGAATGCTTGGCTGGACAATAATGGAGGAGCAGTAGGAAGTGATGATTGTAGTGATGTCACTTGGTCAAATGATTTCACTGCTCTGTCAGATGATTGTGGAGAAACAGGAGAAGCAGTTGTTGTATTTATAGTAACCGATGATTGTGGAAACGAAGCAACAACATCAGCCACCTTTACAATAGAAGACACAACACCACCAAATATTGTTGTTATGGCTTCTGATGCCATGGTTGAATGCGATGGCACAGGAAACACAGCTGAGCTAAATGCATGGTTGGCAAGTAATGGTGGTGCAAGTGCAACTGATGATTGTGGAGCGGTTGTATGGTCAAATGATTTTACAGTCTTGACCAATGAATGTGGAGAGACGGGATCAGCAACTGTCATATTCACTGCGACAGATGATTGCGGACTTGCTTCAACAACAGATGCAACATTTACAATAGAAGATACTACTGTACCTACTATTGATACAGAAGCAGAAGACTTAATAATAGAGTGCGATGATGCAGATCCTTCTGCAACAATAGATGCATGGCTAATGACAAACGGTGGAGCAAGTAGTACAGATATATGTAACACTGGAGCAGTGGTATGGACAAACGATTATGCAGCTGGTTCAACTACAGTAATATTTACAGCAACAGACGATTGTGGCTTGACTGCTACAACGACAGCTACAATTACTCAACTTGTGCCACCGATGGTAAGTTTAGTTGATCAAACAGTTTGTCCAGGTGGAACTGCTACATTAAATCCAGGTGTTTATACAAGTTATATTTGGAGTAATGGAGCAATAACACAAACAATAACTGTCGGAGTCGGTAATTACATGGTAACCGTTACAGATGCAAATGACTGTACAGCCACAGCATCCGCAGAAGTAACTGAGAGTTCAGTTCTATCCACATCACTAGTAGATGTTATGGTATGCCCAGGTGAAATGACCACGTTAAATCCTGGAGTTTTTGATACATATATGTGGAGTACCGGAGCAACAACACAAACTATAATAGTCGGAGCAGGGGTTTACACAGTTATAGTAACTGATGCGTCTGGATGTGAAGGAACTGGAATGTCCACAGTTTCAGAATTTACTCCTCCAGCGCCAGTGATTGCAAACGTAAGTGTATGTCCAGGAGATATGGGCACTTTGGATGCTGGTGTGTGGAGCGCCTACAGTTGGAGTACAGGAGCAACTTCACAAACAATAACAGAAAGTGCTGGCACTTACACAGTAACCGTTATCGACGATAATGGATGCACAGGTGAAGGCACAGGAATTATATCAGAATATACTTCGCCAGTACCAGTAGTTGCCGGAGTAAGTGTATGTCCAGGAGCGACAGGAACTTTAGACGCTGGAGTATGGAATATATACAATTGGAGTACAGGAGCAACAACACAAACGATAACAGAAGTTGCTGGGACTTATATGGTGACTGTAACCGATGCCAATGGATGTACTGGAGCGACAAGTGCAACTATATCAGAGTTTACTTCACCAGTACCAGTAGTTGCTGGAGTAAGTATATGTCCAGGAGAAATGGGCACCTTAGATGCTGGATCATGGAATGCATATGGTTGGAGTACAGGAGCAACAACACAAACGATAATGGCAGTAGCCGGCACCTACATGGTTACCGTTACTGATGCCAACGGATGTACTGGAGCAACCAGTGCAACTATAACAGAATTCCCTTCACCGATGCCAGTAGTTGCCGACGTGAGTGTATGTCCCGGTGAAACTGGCACATTGGATGCCGGTACATGGAACGCGTACAGTTGGAGTACAGGAGCAACAACACAAACGATAACAGAAGTTGCTGGAACTTATACGGTAATAGTCACAGATGCAAACGGTTGCACAGAATCCACTAATGCATCAATAACAGAATTAACTTCCCCCTCACCACCATTAACAGAAGATATAGCTTATTGTGTTGGATCATCTTCAATAGCAGTAACAGCAACTCCACAAAGTGGAGGTACTCTTACATGGTATGCAACCGATCCTGCACTTGGTGGAGCAGTAGCTTTACCTGGAGCACCAATTCCACCTACAACAACAGCAACAATTATAAATTATTGGGTAACAGAAACAACAACTTGCGAAGGAGCAGCAGCAATGCTAACAGTTACCATAAGAGAACTATCAAATGCATCAGTGGTACAAACATGTGTTGATGCAAGTAATTATGATTTAGAAGTTTGCTTTGATGCGATCAATCCTGGTCCATCGGACATGTTTACAATTACAATTGATGGGACTGACTTTGGTCCATTTACATATAGTGGAAATGCAGGTATGGCAGCCAATCAATATTGTGTTACGGTTCCTGGATTAGATCCAACAGATATGGAAACAGGCTTAGTGGTGACAATCACGGATAGTGACCCAACGGCGTCATTTACGACAGTGATACTAGATATGATTCTTGCATTTACAAGTTTTGAAGAAGCTACAGCTATTATGAATACCCAATATGTTGATACAGGAGACCCAGCAATAAACCACGATTTAATAAATAATCCAGGCGAACCTGATATAGATTTTACAAGCACTGGAGGAGAAATGGGATATGATGCAACATATTTAACAACAGGAAGCAATGGGTTGACAGATGGAGACTTTGTTGGTGTATCAACCTTTACAGGCACAGTAGGTGCATATACCGATGGAGCTCAAGGATATCAAATGTCAGATACAGATGGTATCATGGTTCTGACTTTTGATCCAGTAGATATTTCATCTTGTGCAGACGTTGATCTAAGCATAGACTATTTTGTCCAAGAGACAGGATGGGAAAGTACAGACTTGATAATCATTACAGTAAATGTAGATGGTACCAACATAGATATACTAAATACCTCAGGAGCAGATATAGATGATTTGATGATAGAGGATGCTTGGATTACTGGAACTGCAAACTTTAGTGGAACAACAGCTACACTTTCTGTTACGCTACAATCAAACGCAGGCACCGAGGCTCTTTATTTAGACAATGTAATATTTAGTGGAAACGATTGCATGACAGCAGAGATGGCTTTGGAAATGTGTATGACGAATACAAACTACGATGAAGAAGCTTGTTTTATGTGTCCTACCATTGGGGCTATATCAAGCTTGGCGCCAATATGTGATGGTGAAACATTTGATGTATCTGCAACAGATATTTTTGGAGTTGACATGATGACAAACTTGGATTTAGATTACTCGATTGAGTTTGTATATTTTTCTGGAGCAGGCTTACCTGCAGATCCTTACATGGGAGGTACAACATTAGGAACTGTTCCTTTTAGCGGATTAATTGGACCAGCAGGTGGACCATATGAAGCAATGTTGGCTGGTCAAACCTTAGCACCCGGAACTTATCAAATATGTGCAATCTTAGAACCAGATCCAAGTATCGATCCTGATTGTCGACCTTCCGTTTGCACGAGTATAACTATCAATGATTTACCTGCTGCCCCAGTTTTAGAAGATCTGACAGTATGTGAAGGAGAAAGTACCGCCATAGATTTTGCATTAGGAGTATTGCCTTTTATCGAGACTTTTGATACTGCGGGGGAGGGATTAGGAGGAGCTTGCGTTGGAGGAGTGTGCGCAACAGATGTTCCTGCTTCAAATGGACAATGGATGATTACTGGAGATGAAACTGGTTTGACTGCAACTTCCGATTTTATACTTACAAACGGTGGATCACTTAATGCTCAAGATCTTGATACAGAATTATGTTTTGAAACAGCTGTAATTGATATCACTGGTTTTTCTGGGGTTAATTTTAGTATAGATGTTACTGAATTTGGAGATCATGAATCTTCAGATTATGTCAATGTAACTTATATAGTTGATGGAGTTTCAACAACCATTACAAACTGGATGAATGCTGGCTCTGGTACAAGCACTTTAGTGGGTGATCTTGCACTTGGAGGAGCAGCTGATGATGCAGATTGGGGAACGACAACAGTTACGGCAGGAAATATAATGGGAAGCACACTTGTCATTCAAGTTTGCATGCTCAACAACGCTGGTTCAGAAACAATCAGTCTTGATAATTTAATTATCGATGGAAATGCAAATGGTTATAACTTCTATGATGCTAACCCAACAACAGGAGGAAATCTTATTGTTGGAGGAGTAACTAGTTATGATCCAATGCCAGCACCAGGAACTTCTGAAACACTTTTTGTGAGTTGCTTCGATAGTGCTACAGGATGTGAAGGTCCAGCAACAGAAATAACAGTAACGGTAAATCCAGGAGTAACAGTTGTTTGTACAGCAACAGATGTATTATGTTTTGGTGAAGCAACTGGAACAGCAGAAGTTATAGCTTCAGATGGAACACCAGGCTATACTTATGCTTGGTCCAATGGAGCGACAACAGCAACTTTAAATGGACTAATTGCTGGAACTTACACAGTAACAGTAACAGATGCCAGTGGTTGTACTTCCGTTTGTAGTTCTGTAGTATCTGAACCAACCATGTTAAATGTAGTTTGTACTAGCCAAAATGTGGCTTGTAATGGTGAATCAAATGGCTCTGCTATGGTAGTTGCTTCAGGAGGAACTGCACCTTACTCATATACATGGTCCAGTGGAGGAACGATGGCAACAGAGGTAGACTTGCCAACAGGGACATACTCAGTAACAGTTACAGATGGAAATGGATGTACAGCTGAATGTGAAACAATAATAGAAGAACCTACGCCAATTGAAGCAGATGTTTCATGTGGTTGTGGACTCAATGCGGCAGGAACACAAATTGTACCTATAGTTACCATTTCTGGATTTACAGGTGGCTTACCTGATATGGATGGTTCAAGCTATACAATAAGTTCGCCTGATGGAACATTGTCTCAGACTACAGCGACAATAGGTGGAACAATAACGATGGAGTTAACGGATATAACGGGAGGACCATATACGATCACTATTGTAGATGATTCAGGTTGTGAGTTAATTCTTGATGGATCATGTGATGACTGTGGATTTTCAGAATTTATATTCGTTGACCCTTGTTCATGTAATGGTGACCAATCAGAAAATGGTGCCATGGATGGAACTTTTACAGAGACAGTTCAAATTTTTGGACCAGGAGGATTTAGTTTGGTTGTAGGTGCAGGATCTACAGGTTTGATTGGAGTAGATGTTGGAGATGCTATTCCACAAGTATTGGTAGGTGGAGTTTATGAAATTATATTTGATCATTTAGATAATGTTGGATATGAATTATTTGTTGAGATAGTAACTCCTGGAGGAACTATTCCTTTGCTTGATGCAAATGGCAACCAAGTATTTGGAATAAACACATGCCAATATCCAATTTTAAGTGAACCAGATTTAGATCCAATTGACTTCTGTCAAACAGATGATGCAATAGATGTAACTGGAGTCGTTACAGAAATACTTGGTCACCCAGGCACAATAACTGCGACAGTTAATGGAGCGACTATAACTAGTTTCGACCCAACCGCTTTTGGTCCTGGAATACATTTGATTCAATGGACATTTATAGGAGACTTTGTCAATGACCAAGGAGGAACACAAGCCGATCCAGCAATACCAGGTGGAATAGGATGTGGAACACTTGTCACCCAACAGGTAACTGTTCATTCAGGTGGGCAATTAAATTGTAATGATCATGTCAATATAAGTTTGGATGAGAACTGTGGCTTAGGGCCATTATCTGCAGATATTTTTATGGAAGGAGCTGGTAATAATCAGTTCTTCGGATACAGAATCTTGGACGGTTTAGGAAACCCAATTGATGAAGCAGATCTTGGAAACTTTATTGGGCAAACATTAAACTATGAAGTTTTTGATGTTTGTACAGGAAATATTTGTTGGGGCACCGTAACTCTTGAAGATAAAATTGTTCCAACAATAGCATGTGATTGTGAAACACCATACTTGGCGGACGGAGTTACTCCTAACCCTGATTGTACATTTAGTTGCTATGAAGTTTGGGACTTAGAAATATTAGAAGATCCAACAAGAGGGAACAATGAGATTCTTCCAGATGTAGATGATTATACACCGGAAGATAATTGCTTTGAATTTGGAGATCCAGCTGTGGCTATTTCATATTCAGATGGACCAAATTGTGGAGAGCAAATTGTAACAAGACAATTAGCTTGGACATATATTGACGAATTTGGACAAACACAATATTTGACTTGTACTCAGAATTTCTTGTTTGATAATCTTGATTTAAATTCAATAGGATCGACTGTAAATGGTGCTTGGGATGGTTACCCAGATATCTTTACTGCCAATACTGGCGATAATCCGTTGCTTGATATCTATACCCCTGAACAAGTTGTTAATCTGGAGTGTGGTGCAGGAACTGATCCTGCAGACATTGCAGCAGCCTATGATATTGATACTCCAGGAAGACCAGCAGGGATAGATAGAGATGATCATGCTCAAACACTGAACCTTGTTGAACACAACGAAGGATATCCTTATGCATATCCATATGTAGTTCAAGCAGGATGGGCAGGAAGATTCCATGCAAAACCAATTGACAATAATGTTTGTAATATCTATACAGTTTATTCTGATCTTTCTTATGATGCTTGCGCAAATGATTGTTATGGTAATAGTAAGATTGCAAGAACTTGGACTATACTAGATTGGTGCACAGCATCTACCATCGAATTTGTACAAACGATTAAGAGGATTGATACTGAAGGACCAGCTATAAGTGGGCCAGACTTTACGGTAAGTGTCGACCCTTGGGGTTGTGCAGCAAACTTTGAAATTCCAGCACCGGAACACTTATTGGATAATTGTGATAAAGAACCAACATGGACTGTAGTTGGTCCATTAGGAATAGAGATTGTAAATGGCTTTGCCCTCGATTTGCCGAAAGGCACAACTACTTTGACTTATGTTGCTGAAGACTGTTGTGGAAACCAAAGCTTCTTTCCTTTTGAAGTAACAGTCGAAGATAGAACTGCACCAGTTGCAATAGCATTACAAAATATTGTTGTGCAGTTAACGAATGACCAAAGTGGCGATGGAGTAGCTAAATTGTATGCAATAGATCTTGATAACTTTAGTCATGATGGATGTACGGATATACACTTTGAAGTGAGAAGACCTGACGATATTGATTGGTGTCACCCTGGCAACTCAACCTTTAACAATGATGGACATCCGGGTGATGATCCTGATGATGACGATAATGGAGAGTATGTTGTATTTTGTTGTGAAGACGCAATTGATGTAGACAGTAATGGCGTATCATTTGGAATACACGATGTACTATTAAGAGTATGGGATGATGGAGATATGGATGGAGTATTCGGTACTGCAGGTGATAACTATAATGAAATATGGACTACAGTAAAAGTAGAAGACAAACAACAACCAGTTGTAGTTTGCCCTCCACATATCGAGCTTTCATGTCATGAAGATTATTTAAATTACGAATTGACGGGAAGGCCGTTTGGTTTTACTACTTGTGGCGATATAGAATGTGACATGGAGCCTATGGATAGCTTTAGAGGCAAGCCAGCAAGTTCACCTCCATTTGCAGGAGAAGCAATACCAGCATACAACCCATCATGTAGAAGAGGAGCAATCCAAAGAACATGGTCATGCGAAGGAAAAACTTGTACTCAATG